>OHAB01000230.1_pt1 | contig 59664 bp, 75 predicted proteins | sample 1577031 | NCBI WGS metagenome assembly OHAB01 (sample SAMEA3541477, study PRJEB24748) | human gut metagenome | biome: human gut; feature: human-associated habitat; material: faeces | place: China | collected 2012 | reverse complement strand
CATCATTTCACGATCAAGTGTAGTGAGTACCAATTCACCGATTTCTCCTTCGGGAACGGGTTCTCCTGTTTCAGGATCGATGATTTCTACCAGATAGCAATCTTCCCAGAAGTGCATTCCGTTCTGCTCCTGGCATTCGAAGGCAACACCGGGGCCGTTCATTTCCGTCATACCGAAACTATTATATGCTTTCACATTGAGCATCCGTTCTATTTTACGGCGCTGTTCGTCAGTATGCGGTTCGGCGCCGATCACCAAGGTTTTCAGGGTTGTTTCTCTCGGGTCGATACCTTCTTCCTGAAATACTTCGGCAAGACGGATAGCGTAGCTTGGGATGGCGTGTAAGGCGGTAGTCTTAAAGTCACTGATGAATTTAATTTGCCGTTTACTGTTTCCGGCTGCGGCAGGTACGGTAAGGCAGCCAAGGCGTTCTGCACCATATTGGAAACCTAATCCACCTGTAAACATTCCATATCCGGAGCTGTTCTGGAAGACATCTGTCTTGCGGATCCCCACCATGTAAAGGCAACGGGCTACCAGATTTGCCCATGAGTCGAGGTCATGTTGTGAATGTACGATGACTGTAGGGTTTCCTGTAGTTCCACTGGAAGAGTGGATACGTACACCGTCTCTTTTCATGTCGCCGGCCACTAGTCCGAAGGGATAGTTGGCACGCATGTCCGATTTAGTGGTGAAAGGAATTTTGCGGATGTCGTCCAGTGACTGGATACTATCTCCGGTGATGCCGTTTTTGCTGAAAACCTCTTTGTAATAAGGTGAGTTTGCGGCTATGTTAATCGTTTTTTTGAGTCGCTGAAGTTGCAGTTCCTGCAACTTCTCGCGACTCATGATTTCAATTTCTTCTTCCCAGTATTGTGTACTCATGATTGTGATAGTTATTGCATTAGCTTTTCCGCAATTTCCTTGCCGGCAGCCAGTGCTTTAAGATTCATTTCGACAATAGCTTCTCCTTTGCGCAGGAAGATTTCGCGGATACTGTCTTGTACTTTCTCGTAATCGATGCCGAGGAATGGAATGGTTGCGCCCAGCAAAACGATATTGGCAACTCGTGCAGAACCTACTTCTTTGGCTACTTTATCCACGTTCAGTACGATCTTATGCGGCAATTTGTTGATTTCAGCCATTACTTTGTCTTCTTCCGGATAATTGGGGATGTTGACAAACGGAGTTTCGTTGGTTACCAGCCATCCTTCCGGACTGAGATAGGGGAGATAGCGCAGACCTTCCATCGGTTCGAGCGAAATGATAAGGTCGCATTTGCCGGATGGTATCAGATCCGAAGCAATCGGTTTGTCGCTGATGCGGAGGTTGGACTGAACGTCTCCGCCACGCTGGCTCATTCCGTGTACTTCTGCTTGCTTCATGTAAAGTCCTTCTTTCAAAGCAGCTTTACCAATAACTGTAGCGATGGACAAAATACCCTGTCCACCTACTCCTGATAATATAATGTCTTTTTTCATGGCTTACTTACTTCTTTTTTTGCGTGCTAATGTTTGAATACACTCTCTGCGCGGGATGATAACGGATACGCCATTGTATTCGATTTCTTCGCGTATGATCTGTCTCATTTCCTCGTGGTTCTTCTTCAATGGAACAACGACACGGATATGGGCAGGGTCGACTCCTAAACCGATACAGATGGATTCAATACGTCCTGTGCCCGCAGAGTCCTGACCACCGGTCATTGCTGTTGTCTCATTGTCTGAAATGACAATAACGACATTGGCATTTTCGTTGACGCAATCCAGCAAACCTGTCATTCCGGAGTGAGTAAATGTAGAGTCACCGATTACAGCTACGGACGGATAAAGGCCTCCGTCGGCCGCACCTTTCGCCATTGTGATGGAAGCTCCCATGTCTACGCATGAATTGATGGCGTTGAACGGAGCGTTGGCTCCCAGCGTATAGCAACCGATGTCGCTGAATACTTTATGGGAAGGATATTCTTCTTTGAGTACTTCTGTCAGTGTGATGTACATATCACGGTGTCCGCATCCTTCACACAGTGCGGGAGGACGCATTTCGACTACAGAAGGGACGCCGAATTCCGATTTATTTTCTTTGCCGACCGCGCGTGCTACAGAGTCCGGATTTAATTCTCCGTCTTGTGACAGTGTGCCGTCCAGACGTCCTTTTACTTTGATACCAATGCCCAGATAGCCTTTCAGATGTTTTTCAACGAATGGCTGTCCGTCTTCCAGTACCAGAATCTCGTCGCAGGATTCAACCAATTGCAGCAATTGCTTTTTAGGCAATGGATACTGGCCGATCTTAAGTACCGGGTATTCACAACCTTCCGGATAGTTTTCCATCAGATAATTGTAGCCGATACCGCAAGCAACGATTCCCAGTTTTTTGTTAGGGCCGTCTATGTATTTGTTGTAAGGAGATTCCTCGGAAGCTTTGATGAATTCGTCCTGGCGGGCAAGCAATACTTTATAGCGTTTGCGGGCATTTCCCGGCAACAGGATAAACTGACGGGGATCTTCACTGAATGAAATGCTGTTCTGTGGTTTCTGCTCTTTGCGCTCTACTCCGGAACGGGAGTGTGCGAGGCGGGTGACCATACGCATTAAGATCGGTTCGCCTGTTTTCTCAGAGAATTCGAATCCGTTGTATACCATGTCGTATGCTTCCTGCTGGTTGCTTGGTTCGTACATCGGGATGAGAGAGAAGTCGCCATAGAAACGGCTGTCCTGCTCGTTCTGAGAGGAATGCATGCTGGGGTCGTCGGCAGCAATGATTATAAGACCACCTTTTACGCCGGTAATGGCAGAGTTGATGAAACAGTCGGCAGCCACGTTCATACCCACGTGCTTCATGCACACCAGTGAACGCTTGCCTGCAAAGGACATGCCCAGGGCAGCCTCCATTGCAGTTTTCTCGTTGGAGCACCAGCGGTTATGGATGTTCTTTTCGACAGTAATCGGTGCCATCTGAATATATTCGGTGATTTCCGTAGAAGGAGTGCCGGGATAGGCATATACACCCGAAAGTCCGGCGTCTAATGCAGCTTGTGCAATGGCTTCATCGCCAAGTAAGAGTTGCTTGCTCATTTTTTATTGTTTAAGTGTTAGTCACGGTTTTAATAATAATCGCAAATATAGCTTTTTGCTTTTATTTTATTATAATATTAATTGAAAATCTTTCTTTCGTTTAAGGCCTTCCAGTATTTTCTTGCATTTCTCATATGCTCGGCATAGTTGGATGCAAAGTTATGAGTACCGGAAAAATCTTCTTTGGCACACATGTAAATGTAGTTGTGCTTGGTATGGTTAAGTACTGCGTCCAGACCTATGGGAGAAGGAATGCGGATGGGACCGGGCGGCAGGCCGAGGTTGCGGTAAGTGTTGTAGGGCGAATCAATTGTGAGGTGTGCATTGGAGATTCGTCGCAGGCCGAAGTCTTGCAGTGCAAACTTTATGGTGGGGTCAGCTTGTAGCGGCATACCGGTATGCAGGCGGTTGATGTACAGACCTGCAACCACGGGTTTCTCCGGGTTGTCGTTGGTTTCTTCCTCAACGATAGAGGCGAGCGTGCATACCTCTTCCGGCGTCATGCCGATGGTCCGGGCTTTATTGAGACGTTCTTGAGTCCAGAACTTTTGATGTTCTTTCTGCATCCGTTTAAAGAAATCATCCACACTCATGTCCCAATACACCTGATAGGTTTCGGGAATGAAGAGGCAGGCTATCGTCTCTTTGTTGTATCCCAATTTCTGTTGGAACAGCGAATCGTTCATTACTCCGGCTATTTCGGCGGAGTCAATCATCAGCTGTCTTCCTACGCTGCGTGCCAGTTTATCCAAGGTGCGTACACTTCCTATTGTCAGGTTCATGGGTTCTTGGTATCCTCTGTAGAAGCGGCTGAATACATGATAGACGTTTTCACCGGGACGTATCGCGTAGCGTCCGGTATGGATATTGCGGGGGTACTTGCGCCATTGGGCCATCCATTTGAAACCGATGAAGCTGTTGGGCTTTCCCAGTGTTTTCACCTTATTATATATGGAATCTGCCGTGTCGTCACGGTCGATGTAGACGTAAGTTGTCTTTTGAGGGTGAAATTGCGGAGCGAACAGGTAATAATACACTGCGCCTGCACCTGCGATGCCTGCGAGCAGAACAAATGCCAATACTCCGAGAAGGATTCTTTTTTTCTTCTTCTTTTCCATATAATCCTGGTTGTTTTTTTGAGTCGGGCAAAGTTAGCAAGATTTTGGAAAAAAAAGAAAAAGACCGATATTTAGATATCAGTCTTTTCATTGAGCCGCTAGCCAGACTTGAACTGGCGACCTACGCGTTACGAAGTCTATAATAAACTTCTTGATATTACGCAGATTATCAAATATTTACCCTTCTTTTTGCCGAAGACTCAAAACGCAATCTACTATACATTTGTCGTTTTGGCAGTGGAATTGAAATGTTAATAAAATGTTTTATATCGTTGGTTTAGACCCACCGCTAATTTTGGGAGATGGGTCGTATTCCGCTTCTTGTCTCCGTTTCTCATCCTCGTTTTTGAGATACTTATTTCTTATCTCTTTGATGTCATTCGTCATTCCCCATACTTTAAAGAAGAGGATGATTTGCATCACTCCGAATATGAGGAGTACGATGGTTAGAAAGTCAATCATAATCTGTCTATTTTATAAATCATTAATAAATGTTTCTGCCGCATTTTTTTCTGATAGGGTAAATTTTTGATATTCATTAATTGCTTGCTCAATAAACCCTTTATTTTTCAATACCCTCAATTTATTAAGAAGCCTCTCAAAAGCATCTTTGTCTATCTGGTCTATTTTCTTATAAGTGTCAACTACAAACTCAATAGCATCTGTATCGTTCAATCCGGTTTCATCCATGTAATATTTGCAAGCTTCAGGTATTTTGTTTAACCGAATAAACTTTGCGATTATACTTTCCATAGAATCGTCAGTATTATATGGAATATTATTGTAGTCTGATGCTTGTATTTGAAGATGTGTAGTTTCTTTTATGGTATCTTCAGAACATGGGCATCTGTTTTCTAATTCCTTCTTTGCTATGATTAGCTTTTCTTCAAGAACTTTCTTAGTATAAGCTTCTTGTTCTTCTTGCTCTCTTAACTTTTTTGCTTCGTATTCTTTAGTTTCTTTGACTACTGTAACCTCTGCCGAAATTGCGCTATTATACTTTTCTATAATCCTTGCTTTTTCATAATTGTATTCTTCTTCTGATAGAAATCCTTTTTTCCAATAGTCATGAATGTCACTGAGAGCTTTGTACATGAAGTATCTATCTTCAAAGTTATTTTCTATCATAACAGCAGTTCCAGAAGCAGATACCATAAACATGGATTTTCCTCCACCGGAAACTTCGTCAAAGTCTATATGTAATCCAACAATAGCATCAGCCTGACAAAATTTAGCTTTTGCTTTTAATTCAGCCATTGCTTCCTTGTATATGGCGTTTAGCTTATTTTGATAGGTATTAGAGCGTCCGCCAAAAACATCTGTTAGTGATGCTGCAAAATCAGAGAAAAAATTTGCTCCAATAACTATATTTGCATTTACTACACCTAAGTATCGTTTTATTGAATAATTTTCTATATTATTAGTAGTTGTGATTATCATAATCTTAGGGATTTAGTTTGTTGTTTTATTAGTTCAACTTAATCATTAAGTAATTCTAAATGCCCGTTTTCAATCCATTTTTGCCGTCCAGTATTTTTACACAATCCGGAAAGTTTTACATTGGCACCACTTTCAAAAGCCGTATTAACTACGGAATAATAAGCGGCATAATTTAATTTGGATTGAATATTAACTTTTTTATTATCATCTCCAATGGCTACTAATCTAATTTGTACATATTCTCTATTTTCGACATCAGGATTTGCATTGATGTTATCTATTTTTCCGTAGTATGACTTTTGAATATTTTCTTCTTTTTTAGGTCTATATTTATCTGCTATAAAATTAACTCTATCCATAAATATAGGCTCTAATTTGATAGAAGATATTGGTGGCTCATTTATAAATTTGACATCTTTGCACCAGTCAACAATTATATCCATTTCTGTATTTTTAGTTTCGTCATAAATATCAACTAATGAGTCGAGAAAGTTTACACTATATATACCTTGGTCTACATCTTCATCAACTTTGTTTTTATCATTATTCTTTAAATCTTTTTGAATACTATCTATCGAGGATAGTAAACGCATATTGATTCTCCGATTTAATGGAATATCTTGTTCCGTTGGATTAAAGATAGTGTATTGATAATCTCCAAGAGGACATAATATATTGAGAATGTAACTTCCTATTTCTGTCTGTCCAAAAGAGTATTCTGAAATATTCTTGTTAACCTCCGTTGTATAGACTTTTTTGTGGAATTTTGTAGGGTTTAAGGTGTCTAAATAGGCTGTAGCTAAAACGTCTTTTATTTTTTCTATAGTATTTGTCATGCTAAAGAAGGGGATTTTTCCATCTGAGGTGTAATTGTTAGCTATACGCCATTTTTGAATGTCATATGATGGGTTTAATATTTTATTAATCAATGCAGCTACATTTCTGTTTTCAAAAGACGCAATGGATTGCAAGGTTTCTTCCATCACTCTGTAGTAGTCAGAGAATTCTTTAACAAGTGGTATTAGTACTACATATTCATCGTCCGGAGATACAAATTGGCGTACTCTTCCATTCATTAAAATGTCTAATTCACGCCATTTTAAGAAAGAAAGAACTTTTTCAAGCTTTTCTACTGTAATGAGGTCTATAGCTTTTTTAAGGTCTTTCATAATTCCTCCTCCTTTGACACTTTTATCATTAACTTCTTAAGGCATTCACAAGATAGAATATTTTCTTTGGGTATTACAACGGTTATACTACTTCCATTGTTTGTCGGCTGATTATTTTTGAGACTTATCCAATAGGCACATTTAGTTATTTTTAGAGCCGATTTTGAGTGTTTTACCCATTTTTTTCTTTCTTTATCCATGTGCAAAACTACTAATATTATTGGAGTCATTCTATCGCTCATAACCAAATTATTGTAATTTTTTGCTTCGAGTATAAAGGAGTAATCCCCATTTCTTTTTTCTTTGAATTTTACGTATGAAGCTTTTAATTGAATATCAATGCTTGGGGAGCGTTTTTTACAATCTGAAGAGTTACACGGATACCCTTTACATTTGATTGTAGCATCTACACCATCATTGTCCCGTTCTACCTTTGTTAGTGTATATCCGTTATATGCACAAAGGGCTTGCATATAGGCAAAACTAACATCTTCCATACTTTCTTGTAGAGTGTTTGGCATAGTTTTATTAATAAAAGGTTAACATTCTGATGTGTATAGGTTGAATCTCATAGTTTATACCCAATTCATTACAGTAACTACTCCTACTACTATTGCCCAATCTTGAATTTCATCAGCAGGAAGATCGTATGGTATAAACCCTTCCTCTTCATTAAAAGATACACATTTTATATATCCATCTTTTTCTGAGGGCATAATTTTTTTTATAACTACTCCATCGGGAGTAGCCAATGCATACACTTCTCCCCATCTAACATGTGATCTACTTCTCCATATTCTGCACCCTACAATAGAACGTTCGGGAATACTTCTTTCTGGATGACTTCTATTAATCATACTTCTTCCTCGTGTCCTAATGGTAAAATCACAGCCTGCTAAATCAGGAATAATGTATCTATCGCATTTATTGGCTTCTATTGCAACTTCAAAACCTGATGGCATTCCACATGAGGCTGCTTCTAATTCGAATAAAGGAATGACATTTTTATTATTACATTCCAAGTGGGGAGTATTGTTTGCGATATTATCGCAGTCTGCTTCGATAAAAGGAATAATGATATTCCTTCCGAATCTTTCTACTATATTGTTATATAAATCTTCGGTGAGAATCTTTTTCCCTGTCTCAAGCTCAGATAAATACGATTGAGAAATACCCACTTCTTTTCTAAATGTCTCTTGATTCATTTTTAGAGACTTACGCAGTTTTGCAATATTTAGTTTATTCATATATTGTTAAATATTGTCAATATAGCGATATTTGTTTGCGATAAATAGCGATATATTGCGATAAGGTAGTATATTTGCATCATCAATCAATCACGTAGCAAAGATAAACTAAATGATTGATGATGCAAATAGTATAAACATATTAAATCACACGATTATGAGCACGAAGAGTTTTTTACATGAAGTTATGAGCCTTGCATGGCAGTTCGTTCGTAAGAACGGTTTCACGATGTCAGAAGCATTAAAGGTTGCTTGGGCTAACATGAAATTAAAATTGCAGATGAAAAGCAAGATTGTAAAGTTCTACTTTCAAAAAGTGGATGGTTCTGTACGCGAAGCTTATGGTACTTTGAATGAAAAGCTGATGCCTGCCATTACCGGCACTGACAAAAGAGCAAAGAATGATACCGTCCAGACCTACTTTGATACAGAGCGCCAAGAGTTCAGATGCTATAAGAAAGCTAACCTTTTAAAGATTGCATGATATGAGACAGTATAGAGTTTGTGACAGCATAGAAGCCTACGAATTTGAAAAGGCTCTGGATAAGGCTTGCATAGACCTTGATAAGGTGGATAAAATGTCTGATGCAGAAGCGTGCGCATTTTGCAATACAGACACGAAAGAAGAAGCCTTAGAGGTTATTCAAGAAGAGATTGATTACATAGAGTTTCAACTTGATAGAATGGCAGTATGATAGAGGCATTGATAGTATTGGGTTGCTTGTATGCAAGTTATAGGCTTTTCAGAAAGCCGGGTGAGAAGTTCTTTTATGATGATTAATCACACGATTATATCACGTACGACAGCCCTACTGACGGATTGAACGGCAACCAGTAGCGAGAACTGGGTAGGGTTCTTTGATTAGTTCTTTGACAAGTATGTGAAAACCTTTGCGGTGTAATTCATAAGCCGTTTAGGTCAACCAAAGATAACGAAATATAGAAGCTGCCATAGCAGGGATGCGGTGACTGGCAGTAGGCTATATTAATTTGAAATGAACTTACTTTCAGCTCACCAATTTTTCTTTAGTGTATTGAAGTATGCTTGGTTAGGAACAAGTATCGCTGAAAGGTCTAAAATATATCCCGTGGCTCTCAATAGATGTTTGAGAGTAGTAAGGCTACCATCGGAACGCTCACGGGAACGAACCCAATTAAATCACTATATTTATGATTAAAAGAATACTTCAGTATTTCAGAAAGAGAAAAGAACAGAAGTTACGCAAAGAACTTCTTCTGAAAGTAGGTACACACTCAACTACCCAAGCTGTTCAAGCCTGGGTAGAGTTCATTCTTGACGGTAAGACCTCTAAAGAGCTTCTTCTATCAGCTGGCGAAGATGAGAGATTGAAAACTTGGATTGGATTATTAGACATCCGGTCTCAGCAACCCAACCATCCCGCTGATGGGGAGTAGATACATAAATTTTACATAATTGCTTTTCTCCGAATGTGACAGTTTCAATGGCTGAAATGTGATTTACATTAATCAATACAATCTCTTCCCCTTGGGGAATTTCAATAAACTGTTTCATATTTCTTAATTTTTTGATTTGACACCTCAAAATTAAGAAAATCCCCTGATAATAACGTGATGTTGCCAATCGAATAGGTTCAGGGGAACAACACCGCAGCAAAGGTTAGTGCTATTGCCGTACTAAAAGCCACGGGTAAAACGAAGTGCGCACCGTTTTACTTCACCCTTGTACGGGCGGTGAAATTTTAAATCACACGATCATGGAAAAAGTATGTATAAACCACGTATGCCATATATAGGTATGCCCGTGAAATGTAAGCATCCCGGATGGGAAAGTAAAATTGGGGCGATTTGCGCCATCAATGGGGATAAAATCATGGTAGAATTCGGGAAGCATGATTTTGTAGAGTTCTATAGTGACGAATTAGTTGCAATGACAATGTTATGAAAGTTATTATGTTTTCTTTATCATTAGTTATACTAATATGTATAATGATGATGTTGTGTCATGCAATTATTAAGGACAATCCTATGTATATGGCAGGTGTAACACTGGTATCTATAATGTTCGTTTTATCTGTTATACTCACAATAATGACTTATCTGGAGTTGCAGGAAAAGTATTAGTATTAACTGTTTTGTCGTGTTTTATTTTGTGTTTGTACTGGGTGTGCCGTTCGTGAGAATAGCGCACCTTTCCTATCTGGGCGTTCGGTGTAATGGCTAACACACCTCATTCGAGGAGACTGGCGGTTCGAGTCCGTCAACGTCCACAAATCATCAATTAAATTTTATGTATATGGAACAGAAAAGCATTATGCAAGAACTTAGGGAAATCCCGATAGGGAAGCACAAGGATTTTCCGATAAAGCGTATGAGAACCGTCCAGAACTATAGAACCCTACTGAACCAAGAAGGGTATTTGGAAGGGAAAATATGGGAAGCGGTCATCATCAAGGAAGAAGGTGTGATTAGGGCAAAAAGAGTATCGTAACCCATTAACTACACGATTATGGAACGGGTGTTTACAGAACTCACCCCCGAATGCGAGATTACAGCACGAATGTACGCACAGGGGTATGAAAAGAAAGAAATTGCCAATCTGAAATGCAGGGCTATCAGTACGATAAACAACCAGCTACAAAAGGCTTTTGAGGTTCTGCATATAAGGAACGGCAGGGAACTGGCTACAATGCTCTATGAACGGATAAGCGGAATGAAATTCACGATGGATTTTGCACCTATTGTCCGGGTGTCGGTTGCTTGTAGCCTGTTATGCGTCTTCTCTTTTTCGCTTTATCACGAACAAAGCGAAATGAGAAAAGGAAGAGAAACAAGAATTGAAGTGAGAGAAAGAATAAGGAGGTTGGAATGAGCGCAGAATCAAAATTAAGCACCCTATATCGGGTCGGAAGCAACATATCCTTAAATAAGGAGCAGGCGCAAGGTTTTGTAGGTGGAAGATACCGACTCGAGAAGCTGATAAGGGAAAAGAAAATCAGAGCTGAAAAGACCGGAAGTGCAAGGATGTCTCCTTATGCAATTAATGCTTCGGATGTATTTCTTTATGCACAAGAACCTAAAGAACAGAGAATATAATTAACCCTTTAAATTTTACGATTATGAATCCTATAAGATTGCTAAATGCAGACGAAATAGATGCAAGGGTGGCGACTGTTAATCTAAACGCAAACGGATGCTCAATACTTTTATATAAGGATGCACGGTGCGATATGCGCCTATTGGACGAAACGTTTGGCTCAATGAATTGGACGAGAAGCCATGAGGTTATAGATGGAAACCTATATTGCAATGTGTCTGTATGGGATGATGATAAGAAGATGTGGATTACCAAACAAGATGTTGGAACGGAAAGCTATACGGAAAAAGAAAAAGGACAAGCCAGCGATGCGTTCAAGCGCGCTTGCTTCAACTTCGGAATAGGCAGGGAGCTTTACACAGCCCCATTCATTTGGGTAAACATCACTAAAGATGATTTGAATGCCCAAAATAAAATCAAGACTTCTTTTAAGGTTAAATCCATTGGATATAACGACAAACGAGAAATAAACTCTCTTGTAATAATAGATAACAAGGGAAACATTCGTTACGAAATGGGAAAAATATTAAAGCCTAAGACAGAACCAGCAAAATCCGAAGAAACAGAAACGTTGGCAATAGCTCTCCAAGAAGTCAATGCCGCCACCTCCCTTGATGTTCTCAAAGGTGTGTGTGATAACTATCGTTCTATTCTTGGAAAAACAAAGGCATTCGTTGATGCAGTAAATAACAAAGTTGATAAGTTGAAAAATGTTGCATAAATCAGAAGTAATATTTGATTCGGAACACCATTCATACACTTTGGATGGTGTTCAATTAGAGGGAATTACCGGGATGATTTCTCGACAACTTTTCCCTAATAAATATGACAATATTCCAGAGGACGTTGTTCGTAAGGCGGCTGAACGTGGCTCTTTAATACATTCACAGTGTCAAATCTTTGATGATATGGGTGTAGATATGGGTGCGGAAGAAGTGACAGGCTATAAGTATTTAATAGACAAATACAGTCTTCAATACGAAACCAGCGAATATCTTGTGTCTGACAACAAGCATTATGCAAGTTGTATAGATAAGGTTTACAGAGAGGATAAGAACACTTATCATTTAGGTGATATAAAGACCACATACAAACTCGACAAGGAATATGTGCGGTGGCAATTATCTGTTTACGCTTACCTTTTTGAATTAAATAACCCAAATGCAAAAGTAGGCAGATTATTCGCCATCTATTTAAGAGGTGATAAAGCTGAATTGGTAGATGTGGAGCGGATTCCGAAAGAGGTTATCATAGACCTTATGGATTGTGATGTGAAAGGTATCCAGTTTGACAATCCATACAATATAATCGATAATGACAACTCGATGCCTGTTTTTTATCGTGAAATGGAGCAATCTATTATTGATATTGACAGTCAATGTAGATATTGGGCTAACAAAAAGAAAGAGCTTACAGACGGGGTTATGAGAGAAATGGTAAAAGCTGGAGCGTACAGTTGGAAAGGTGATTCAATCTCCTTCACACGAAAGAAAGATTCAATCCGTAAAGACTTCGACAAGAAAGCCTTTGAGAAAGATTATCCCGAACTATATAAGGAATATTTAAAAGATACTCCAGTCGTAGGAAGTGTAACATTAAAAGTATCATAATATGGCAAACCAACTTACAGGAAAGATACTCTATATCTATCCACCCCAGCAGATACCCACGAAAGACGGTTCAAAGACCATCATAAAGAGAGGTATTGTAATAGACTGTACACGCTTCGACCCTTATACAGGTGAGCGTGGCTTTGAGAATACTCCCATGCTGGAGTTTATCGGTGACAGATGCGCCGAACTTGACAAATTTCAAGTCGGGCAAGTGGTCACCATCTCTTTTGACGTGCAAGGCACAAGATACCGCAACAAGGACGGTGTGGAGCAGATTTTCACCCGTGTGCAACCTTATCGGATTGAACCGAGGCAGACGCAGCAGGCGGCACCTGTTCAGCAACCGGCACCACAGCCGACCTACCAGCAACAGCCGCAGAACTTCCCACCGCCTGTTCCTGAGCAAAAAGAGGACTTACCTTTTTAGCGTATGATTTTCGACTTGAAGAATGAATACCAAGTACCCAAGTTCAAGGAGTATGTAAACAAGCTGTTTAAGGAGCGGGCGGTGGTGGAAGTGAAGAAGAAGCTACCCAACCGCACGCTTGCACAGAACTCTTATTTACATCTTCTTTTAGGGTTCTTTGGTAGTGAGTACGGTTGCAGCCTTGACGAAGCTAAAATTGACTTCTACAAACGGACTTGCAACCGTGATTTGTTTGAGCGTAAAACGGTCAACAAGAAAGGCAAGGAAGTAACCTACTTGCGAAGCTCTGCCGAGCTGACCACGGGAGAAATGACCCTTTCGATTGACCGTTTCCGTAATTGGAGCGCGGCACAGGCAGGTATCTATCTTCCTGCCGCAAACGAACATCAAATGCTGATATACGCTCAGCAGGAAATACAAAGAAATCAAGAATTTATTTAGTTATGATAGAAACAAGAAAAACAGAAATCCGGTATGTGACATCTGACCCAAAGAAGATGCTCAACATGTACCTTGCAAAACGTGTCCTCAAAACATGGGAGGAATCTTTCATTGATGAAGATACCGGTGAAACAGTAACCATCGAACGGAATGAAATTCTTTTCGACCGTGGTACGCTGATAGACCAAGACACTTTGGCGAAAATTCGTTTCAGTATGGAAGCAGATGGTATCGAGGAAGTGGAAGTCAGCAACCAGAAACGTTTGGCATTTGAGAACGAAAACAAGTTCTTATATCCCTATCTTGCACAAGCACAGATATGCGATAAGAAGTACAAATTCCTGCTTTATGCCACCGGGCTGGAGAATGTCTGCCTTATCTTGAAAGATTACATTGAACTTAATTATCAGGCGGGCTTCACCATTACGATGGCTAAAGAATTTGATTCCTGCGTTATCCTTACGGACAATTTGAAAGAGCGTAAAGTCGATGATGTGGCTGTCGCTTACCTCAAAGACGAAATAACAATGGGAGAAGCTCTCGAAGAAATGGATGAAGAAAGTGAGGATGAAGAAAGCAAGCCGGATGAAAAGAAGTTCTATCAAATTGAAACGAAAATTACATTCGATGAAGAAGAAAGGGTTCAAACCTTTGTCGTGAACACCTTCAATGTTGATAGGGCGATGATGCTTATTACTCACTATCTCAAAAACAAGGAGGATGAATGCGAGAAGCAAGCCAAAGAAAAAGGTCATGAGTTTAATAAGAGAGAAATTCATGCGGCTATTGAATCCGCTAAACCTATCCCTGTTGGTCGGTTCATCCCGAAAGAGTTTTCAATGGCTTATATGGAATAACTTTGTTAACCTGCCTGCAAGGTCTGTGAAGATATGGCGGGCAAACATGGAGAAGTGGCGGAATGGCAGACGCACGAAGAGTACTGGAACTTTACCCAGCCGGAAGGGTTACTCAAATCAGAAAGTTCGTCCCGGTTCGAGTCCGGGTTTCTCCACAAACTTGTGTTGGAAAGGGAACATGAAAGTATTCAGTTGCAAATGGATATTTCTGTAATGCGCATACAGATAGTGTTCCCGATGGAATAATGTGAGCCACACATCAATGGCAAAGGGTTAGTGAATTATGGTTGTGCCCCGGAGAATACGCTTCGGGACTTTTTATTGGAAAATTATGGATGAAATTATAGCAGGTAAGATTTGCCCCTATTGTGGCAAGCCTACCGAATTTATAGATAGCTCTATTATCTATGGACGTTCTTACGGCATGATTTATCTATGTCGTGATTGTAGAGCTTACGTTGGTGTACATAAGGGTACAGACCAAGCATTAGGACGTTTGGCAAATGCAGAACTAAGGGAAGCCAAGAAAGAAGCCCATTTCTATTTCGACCAAATAGCCAAGACAAGATTAATCAATAAAATTTGGAAGAAACACATTCCCAATACCTCAAACAGAAGCAAGGCTTACTTATGGTTATCTAACCAACTGAATATCCCTCGTGAAGTTTGCCATATTGGGATGTTTGATGTAGAGGATTGCAAACGAGTTGTTGAACTATGTAAACCAATAGTAGAATGCCATACTACATAAAAAGAACTAAGGCTAAAAAGAAAGACAAGCCTTTGCCTCTGTTCGATAAAGCAGGGGTAACAGTAAAGAAGAAGCCGGATTACAAAAAGAAACTGGATGAAGTTTTCTCAAAGTATATCCGGCTTAAATATGCAATGCCGAATGGAATGTGCCAGTGTATAAGTTGCGGTTCTTTCAAGCATTGGAAGGAAATACAGAATGGGCATTATATGTCAAGACGGTATATGTCAACACGTTTTGATGAAGATAACTGCCGACCGCAATGTGTGGCTTGCAACATATTCAATCAAGGCAATGCGCAAATGTATAGACGTGGACTTATATCCCAAATCGGAGAGCAAAGAGTTGATTTAGTTGAATATAGAGCAAAGAATACTTCTAAGCATTACACGGATTTTGAGTGTAAGGAATTAATCAAATACTATTCTGCTTTGGTGGAAAAATTAAAAAAGGAGAAAGGGTTATGAAGAAAGAAATTGACGCATGGGTATGGAACCCAGCAAACGCACTATTCAAGCAAAAGAAATCAGAAAAAGCAATTGGTCATATTATCTACTGCGAATGTCCCGAAAAATGCGAGTTGTACGCAAAAGGTAATTGTGTCGCTTTTGATTATTGTCCTCATGGAAGCAGAGGTCGGGTTGTAGGATATTCAAGAATGGCAAGTAAATTCCACTCATGGATAAACGAATTTAAAGAGAAACATAAAGATGTATATAATTCAAAATTGGCACAGCCCAAAAAGTTGGAATACTTTATGGATTTGGTCTATATCCCAATTTCATACTTGGGATTAAATAAAGATATAGAGTTTATAGTTGGAGGTAGTTATTTTGCAAATGAAAAACCGATTATTAAACGAGAGTATTTTAATGCAGAGTTTATATCCAAGCAAATCATCAATTTTACTCCCTATGCTTTGTTTGGAGGGAGAATAAAAGATTACCAAGACAAGGAAGTGCCGAAATTCCTTTTATGGCTAAAACAGCTTGACAATACTCTATATGAGGAAGTAAAAGAAATGAATCCAACCCATAGCGGATTTGTTGCCATGACCAATGTAGGTCGCAAAGCGATACTGCAAACATTGAATCCCAATATAGGTACATTCAAGGACATACATGGAGGAATATGGACTTGGGATGGTGAGTACCTGCACTCTAACAACACACACGCTTCTTTCACGCTTATTGAAACAAGGGAAATCCAAGAATGTAGGCTAAAACCCAATGGAAATGTTGCGGTTAGGGTGTGTGATGATGCGCAAGTGAATGATAATACAGAGTTTATAGATTGATATGTACAAACTACGTGATTACCAACAGAAATCCTCTGATGCAGCCGTTTCTTTCTTCAACAACAAGGCGAAGAAAACAAACGCTATCATGGTCTTGCCTACGGGTTCGGGAAAGAGCCTTATCATAGCGGATATAGCTGCAAGGCTTGATGGGCATACCTTGGTGTTCCAGCCGTCAAAAGAGATATTGGAGCAAAATTTCAAAAAGCTCTGTTCATACGGTATTCTTGACTGTTCTATCTATTCGGCTTCCTTCAATTCAAAGGAGATAAGCCGTATTACGTTCGCCACCATCGGCAGCGTGAAGAACCATCCCGAACTATTCACACACTTTAGGAACATCATCGTGGACGAGTGCCACTTGGTGAATCCCAAAGAGGGAATGTACAAGGATTTCTTCGATGCGGTGAAGTGCAAGGTCTTAGGATTGACAGCAACACCTTATCGTCTTAGTTCCAGCCGCGATTTTGGCTCTATGCTGAAATTCATCACCCGAACAAAGCCTCATGTCTTTTCAGAGGTCATTTACCATGTGCAGGTATCAACACTCTTGGATATGGGCTATTTGGCGAAGCTGAATTATTATCCAATGGATAAAGAACTCAAAAAATATAGTGGCGACGAGTTTAAGGAATGCAACCTAAAAAGGAATAGTACAGGTGCCGATTATACAGATGATTCAGTTAAAGAAGAGTACGAAAGAATTGACTTCTATGGCTTCTTGGTTTTTATCATCCAAAGGCTTTTGAATAACCAAAAGACGGGGATTAAACGGAAAGGAATACTGGTCTTTACCCGGTTCTTGAAAGAAGCCGAGCGGTTGACCTATTCCATCCCCGGCTGTGCCATCGTTTCTGGTGATACCCCCAAAGGTGAGCGTGAAAGAATACTTGAAGCGTTCAAGGCAGGGGAAGTCCCGGTCGTTGCCAATGTCGGGGTACTCACGATTGGTTTTGACTACCCGGAGCTTGATACAGTGGTCATGGCACGTCCTACGATGTCTTTAGCGATGTGGTATCAGATAGTCGGTCGGGCTATCCGTCCGCATCCTTCAAAAGAATGTGGTTGGGTGGTAGACCTCTGCGGAAACATCAAGCGTTTCGGGGAGGTGGCTGACTTGAAGCTCATGGATGGTGGCAACGGCAAGTGGGCTGTATTTTCTAACGGCAGGCAATTAACCAACGTAAGATTTTAAACTATGAAAAGCATAAAAGAAGCAGTTAGCGATATTGAGCACATCCCGAAGTGTCCGATAAGCGGAGAAGTTAATCTGTATTACCTAATAAAATATCTATATGGCACGAATAAGGACAATCAAACCGGAATTTTGGGAAGATGAAAAGATTGGGAAAATGCCAATACCATGCAGGTTATTCTTTATTGGCTGCTGGAATTTCGCAGACGACTTTGGAGTTATCAAGGGTAATGCCGCATTACTCAAATCTCAAATATTTCCTTACGATGAAAATTTACGTGTATCTGAAATAAAAAAGTGGATAGATTCCTTAGTGGATGCCCGGATGTTAGTACCTATTATTCACGCAGAAGAAAGCTACTACGTTATCCGCACATTCCGTAGTCATCAAGTCCTTGATAAGAGATACGATAAATCTTACATTGGAAAGGATGTAGTAAAAGAATTGATTAACAGGGTATTAAATATTGACGATGTAAACACTACGTCAACACGACGTGATAACGACGTGAACACAACGGAGGAAAAGGAAGAGGAAAAGGAAGATAAGAAAGAATCTCCTAACGGAGATAAGAAAGAAGCCGAGGCTTCTTCACCCGCTTCTCTGAATCCCGATTATTTGAAATTCAATGATTGGCTGAAACGGAAAGCTCCATTCTGTAGCAATCCTAAAAACTTCTCTTCTCAAATTACAGAAGCCGAGTTTATAAAACTCAAAGAGAAATATACGGGTAAACAGATTGCGGACATTATCGAGCAGATAGAGAACCGGAAAGATTTACGTAAACGATACACCAACCTCTACAGGACGGTGCTAAATTGGGCAAAGAAAGAATATGGATAATGTACAATTAAGAGATGAGGATGCTGAAAAAGTAGTCTTAGGCACCATCATTGCCGAGCGTGACGCAATAGAACAAGTAAGAGAACTGCTGTGTGAAGAGTGTTTTTACCATCCCTTTCACGCAGAGATGTACAGGGCAATATTACAAATAGTATCGTCCGGCGAGCGTGCAGACCTTATATCGGTCAAAGGGAGGTTACAAGCCAATGGAGTGAAGTTTGACATGATGGAGTATATGAAAATTATCTCGTGCCACACGTTCGACCTATATCAGTATGCGTGCAGACTTCAAGACTTGCATATACGAAGGAGATTTTATACCATTGGGCAATACCTCGTATCAAACTCATACACTGAATCTGAGGATATTGAGGATGTCACTAAAAAGGTGAACGATGATTTATCCTCCCTATTCAAGTCAAGCAGCACAACCATCTCAACTATCAACGATGGGTTGAGGAGTGTCTATCAGATGATAAATGAAAACCTCTCCGGCAGCAAACCGCTAACAGGAACTCCAACAGGGTTTGAGAAGATTGATACTAAGTCGGGAGGATTCCAGAAATCCGACCTGATAATCATTGCCGGTGAGACTTCTCAAGGAAAAACATCACTCGCAGTTTCAATCATGCGGAATGCAGCGTACCATGGCGCAAGGATTGCCATGTACTCCATGGAGATGAAAAAAGAGCAGGTGGCAGCTCGCATCCTATCTATGGAAAGCGGAGTCCCTGCCAATGAAATCATGTATTCACGTTTGACTGATTCACAGATACAATCTATAGACAGGGGGATTGGGAAGATTGCCGGGAAAGGAATATACTTTGACGACCGTAGCACATCGAATATAGACACTATCATTTCCTCCATCCGATACATGAAATTGAAGTATGGAATTGACGGTGCGATAGTGGACTATCTGCAAATCCTAAATGTGAACATGAAAGGAGCCAACAAGGAGCAGCAGATGGGTGACGTGGCAAGACGGTTGAAGAACTTGGCTAAAGAGCTTGATATTTGGATTATCGCCCTTTCTCAACTTAATAGAGATAAGGACAATCCTGTTCCTTCTCTTGCACGGCTGCGAGATAGTGGGCAGATAGCCGAAGCTGCCGATGTGGTCATTCTTATCTATCGTCCAGAAGTGTACAATAAATCCTACCCAAGTGGTTTTTCGAGCGTAGAGACAAGAGGTACGTCTATGATAGATATTGCTAAGGGGCGAAACATAGGAATACTCCGTTTTATCTGCGGATTCAACGCTTGCACGACCGGCTTCTACAACCTCGATTCCGTTCCATTATCAGGAAATACGATTGTTGACGCAGAAGATGAAAATCCATTCTGATATGGCAAAGAAGAAAGAAACACCTTCCGCAGTCCCTGTACACTGTGCTGGTTGCAAGCACGCTTCGTCATTTGGTGAAAACTCTGCCTATTGTTCCATAAAAGGGCATCGTGTCTGCGCCTGTGATAGATATGGTCGAATATGTAATTATTATTTAAGAAAATAAATTTGATACACGATTATGAAACCCAAAAAACAACTGATTAATGCTGCCATAGACAATGGTAGTATGGATAGAATGAATATGCTTCTATCCGCAGCACAGCTACTAAATTGCGAAGCTAACGACCTCGTAGAAGAAGCGAGCGACTTAATGGCTGAAAACGGTCTGTTACTCGGAGATTTGAAGAAATTGCATAATGATTTCGTGAGAGTTGCCGATAAATATTTCAAGGAGTTTGCTACTCTTGTTGAAACAGAGATATCAAAGATGGATATGTTCTCTGATTTGGAAGAGTTCGATAAGGCGTTCAGGAAATGGGCGAAAGTGCCTGGTGGATGGAAACCTAATATTGAAAATGTTTAATTATGGAAAACAAAACTTTCAAAGAAGTTATCAAGAGTTATCTTGATGAACGTGCCAGGACTGACGAACTGTTTGCCAAGTCCTACGCAAAGGAAAACAAGAATTTGGACGAGTGCTGTTCTTACATCATGGGGGAAGCCCAGAAGCGAGGCAATGCTGTATGTATTTCTGATAACGAGGTATTTGGTATGGCCGTACACTATTACGACGAGGACGACATAAAAGTCAATAAACTTCCTGCCGGCACGAGAGCTACCACTTACACCTCGCCCAAGCCGGTGAAGTTGACTGAGGAAGATAAACAGAGGGCTCGTGAGGAAGCGATAAAACGTCTTACCGAAGAGCAATATGTTTTGCTTAAGAAAAAGCCGTCACGGGGAAAGAAAGAGGCAACAGAAGTACAACAGATGTCATTGTTCTAAGCCATGAAACCGCGTACTAAATTGCAAAAGGAAGTCGCTGAACTGAGTGTAAAGCTGGGTGAAATCTCCGAATCTCCCAAAAATTGGGCAAAAGAGCACTTGTTTGCTCACACTGCGTATAAATGTAAGGATGAACTTTGGTGTTCAGAATGTGGTAAGATGTGGATAAATACCGATAATAGCGAATTGGGCACTATCCTTTTGGGTAATAAGACCGAATGCCCTTATTGCCACCATAAATTAGATGTAACAGTCAGTCGTAAGAGCCAGAATAGAGAGGAAATCTACATGGACATACTGCAGGTTGTAGGTGGCTTTCAGGTTATACGCCATATCCTGTGCTGCAAGTATTCTTGCAAAAGTGGTTTTCGTGAGCATCTGACATCAAATCCTTATTACAGTTTCTTTGAGACTGTTCAGGAATGGATTGCAGTTAATGGCAAACGTACCATTATCGCCAGGCCTATGAATATGGGTGGCAATGGATGGCTGTACTTTGAGCCTTTGAGTATAAAGAACGAATACGGTAGCGGTTATTACAGTTATGGAGATGTATACTCTATACATGGATGGTTATATAGCAAGATAGAGCTTCTCCCGGAATTAAAGAAACGCGGTATAGGCCGGAATTTTCCCGATGTCAATCCGTCGAGGCTTATACGATCGCTCTTAACCGGTAACAATGATGCCGAACTCTGTTTGAAAACAAAGCAGATGGCAATGCTTAAGCACATGGCTAAAGAGGGGTATTATCAGCTTCGATACAAGCCGTCTTTCAATATCTGTAATCGTAATCATTACATCATCAGGGATGCCGGTATGTGGAATGACTACATCGACTTGCTGCTCTATTTCAAGAAAGACGTACGTAACGCCAAATATGTCTGTCCTAAGAACCTGAAAGCCGAGCATGATTTGCTAATGAATAAGAAAAGGAGCATTGAAGCAAAGCTTCGCAGAGATAGGGAAAGACGGGAAGCAATCCGTCGTGAAAAGGAACGTAGAGAGAACATTATTCAGTTTTACAAAAGAATGGAGAAGTTATTCGGTTTGGAGATTACGGACGGAAGTATAATTATCCGTCCATTGGAAAGTATAACCCAGTTCTACCAAGAAGGGAAAGCAATGCACCATTGCGTATATACGAATGGGTATTACAAGCGTAATGATTGCCTTATTCTTTCTGCCCGTATCGGGGAAAAACGCATCGAGACGATAGAATTGTCTCTGAAAACTCTTGAAGTAGTCCAATCCCGTGGTGCATGTAACCAGAATACAGAATACCATAAACGTATCATAGGACTTGTCAAAAAGAACATAGGTTTAATTCGTAATAGATTATCAGCATGAAACATATCATCCGAAAAATAGAATACATCACCGGCGATAATCGTCGGTGTGAAAAAGTGACTATTGAAACAAACGACATCGAGGCTGAGAGAAAGCGGCTGTATGCCAAGTACCCCTGTGATGTGATATACTTTACTTATGAGACAATAAATAGATAGTACAATGAAAGATTATATCGAGTTTTTGAAAGACAAGATGGCTATCAGTCATCAAACAGGATTTGAAGTTAAGCCGGAAGAATTAACCTCGTCGTTATACCCCCATGTGAAAGATACTGTCCGTTGGGCTGTGTCAGGTGGTTGCCGTGCGATATTCTCCAGTTTCGGTATGCAGAAAACCGTTACCCAGTTGGAGATACTCCGGGTAGTCTTGAAACACAAAGGTGGTAAAGGGCTGATAGTTTGTCCCAAGCGTGTAGTGGTCGAGTTCCTTACACAAGCGGAACAACATCTGCACATGAAAGTTACCTATGTGCGTACTATGGCGGATGTGATGATATGCCCCACTGATATTATGGTTACAAACTATGAGCGAGTGCGTGACGGAGAGGACGGAGTGAGGATAGAGCCGTCCTATTTCACTGCAACCTCTTTGGACGAGGCGAGCGTATTACGCGGTTTCGGTACCAAGACCTATCAGGAGTTTCTTCCTTTGTTTGCAGAAGTACCGTACAGGTTTGTTGCCACTGCCACACCGTCACCCAACAGATACAAGGAGCTGATACATTATGCCGGTTATCTTGGCGTGATGGATACCGGGCAGGCGCTTACCCGTTTCTTTCAACGTGACAGCACGAAGGCGAATAACCTCACTCTTTACCCGCATAAGGAGAAGGAGTTTTGGCTATGGGTATCTACATGGGCGTTGTTCCTTACCAAACCGTCCGACCTCGGTTATCCCGATACCGGATATGAGTTGCCGGAACTGCGGGTGCATGAAGAGGTGGTGAGCGTGGACAACTCCACTGCCGGCACGGACAGGGACGGTCAGGTGAAAATGTTCCGTGAGGCTGCCCTCGGACTTGCTGACGCGGCGAAAGAACGCCGGGACAATATGCAGGAAAAGATTGCCCGTGTGGTAGAGATTATCAACCGCCCGGAAAACAGGGACGACCATTTCCTTTTATGGCATGACTTGGAAAATGAACGGAAGGCATTATGTGACGCCATACCCGGATGCAAGGCTGTATATGGTTCGCAGGATGATGACGAAGCAGATAAGGTAATAGCGGATTTCAAAGACGGGCGGCTGAAGTATCTTGCCGCCAAACCGGAAATGCTTGGCGAGGGCTTGAACTTCCAGTACCACTGCCACAAGGCAATCATGTTCATCGACTACCGTTTTAATGATAAGTTCCAAGCGATAGCCCGTATCTACCGTTTCATGCAACAGCATCCGGTTGACCTTTATCTGGTCTATGCTGAAAGCGAGGGCGAGATATACAAGAGTTTCATGCAGAAGTGGGCGCAACATCGTGAGATGGTAACCAAGATGACCGATATAGTCCGTGAGAACGGTCTGTTCGGTTTGCAGGCAGAGGAAAAGATGATGCGGTGGATGTTTTCCAGCCGGGAAGAGAAATCCGGTAAACTTTGGAAGGCAATCAATAATGATAATGTTCTTGAATGCCAGAAGATGGAAGATGATTCAGTAGACCTGATTGTAACCAGTATCCCGTTCTCCAACCATTACGAGTACACTCCGACCTATAATGACTTCGGGCATAATGAGGACAATAGCAAGTTCTTCGAGCAGATGGATTACCTTACACCGGAGCTTATGCGTATTCTTAAACCCGGTAGGTTAGCTTGCATCCATGTGAAAGACCGCGTACTGTTCGGTAACGCTACGGGTGACGGCATGCCCACTATTGACCCGTTCAGCGAAATGACAGTGTTCCACTACATGAAACATGGGTTCCGCTACATGGGGCGTATTACAGTGGATACGGATGTAGTAAGGGAGAATAACCAGACTTATCGACTCGGCTATACTGAAATGTGTAAGGACGGTTCAAAGATGGGTATCGGTTGCCCGGAATATGTTCTTCTTTTCCGCAAGCTGCCTTCTGATACCTCACGAGCCTATGCTGATTTGCCGGTGACTAAAAATAAGAGTGAATACTCGCTTGCCCGTTGGCAGATAGATGCCCATGCAAGTTGGAAATCTTCTGGTAACTCTCTGTTGAATTACGAGGATATGAAAGGTGCCGGTATTGATAAAATACGCCATTTATTCAGGAATTATGAACGCGAGCATATATATAGTTATGAGGAACATGTATCATTCGCTGAGGAACTGGAAGCATACGGGAAGTTGCCTAAAACATTCATGGCCGTTGACCCGGTAAGCAAGAAGCCCTGGATATGGGATGATGTAACCCGGATGCGCACACTCAATACGAGACAGTCGCAGAAGAAACGGCAGAACCACATCTGCCCGTTACAACTTGATATTGTCGAAAGACTAATTGAACGGTATTCAAATAAGGGTGAATTGGTATTTGACCCCTTCGGAGGTATCGGAACCGTTCCTTATTGCGCTGTTAATTTAGGTCGTAGGGGATTGTCTACAGAATTGAATTATGACTATTGGAGAGACAGCCTCTCATACCTGTACGAAGCTGAAATGGAAGTGAGCGCGCCCACGTTGTTTGACTTATTGGATGATGCAGTATGAATGTTCATCAGACAGTTCCCCGCTCGGATTGTACCTCTTTTGCCAAATGTGGTAAGCATTCACTTGCCTATTGCCGAAAGTACGGTGCATCCGAATGTGGTTCGTGTGAAATAGTGAAGCGGAAACCGAGAAACCGGGTGATAGTGGACGGGAAAGAGCGCAAAGTATGCAGTCGTTGCAGAAAATTACTCCTGCTGTCCTGCTTCTACGATAGAACGATTCATCGCAATGGAAAAGTGTATCACATCAAGACATCATGGTGTAAGATGTGTGTATCTGAGGATAATAGGGAACGGAATAAAAGAATAATACTCACTACAGCTTACACAGATTTATTAATTAGATAATCAATAAAATCTGAATCTGTGTAATCTGTGGTGAATCAATTCATAACTAATAAAAACATGAATGAAAATGGATATAAAGTTATTGATGCTATCAAGAGGATGGCTTCAATATTTATCCACCTATCATTACCGTGGGGCATCCGTTGACTATCGAGCCGCCATGCGCCGTGCTGTCGCCCATGCGTGCGGCGGGTTTGCCGCCAATCATTACCGTTGCCGAGCCTTTGATGATGGTGTCCGGCGGACCGGCACAAACACACATATCGCCCACCACGGCGGCAGGCATCTTGCCTATCAGTACGTTTGGCACACCCGGACCCACTACGGGACCGCCCACATGCGGTATCGGCGAGGGAAACGCCGGGGTCTGCATGGGGCAGGTGTGCATGTCTGTTATTCTTGCTGCTGGAGGCATAGTTTTAGAATTCAAATTAGTTAATCATTACCATCGCACCTTTTACGGTGGTCTGACCGCTTGCCGAGAGTTCCGCCGTGGCATTGCCCTTAACGGTCGCTCCGATTTTCGCCTGCACCTTTACGTTCAGTCCTTCCAGACTAATGTTCTGCTTGGCGATACCGCTGATTTTCATCGTGGTATCCATCGTGATGTCGCCTTTTGCTTTCAGCGTTATATTTTTGGTAGATGTGAGGCTGATACCTTCCCTATCCATTTTGATTTCATTCTTATGCTGGTCTACAAGACGAATCTGTTTATAATTATCGTTGATTTCAATTAAATTATTGCCGGGAGTACTTATTACTACAGCTTTTTTTCTTCATCGTATGTAATAATAAATTTTCCTCCGACATCTAATACACCATTATTTTCCATATAGCTTGATATTTAAATGTGAATAACTACTTATTTAAAGTATAACAAATAAAATTATGGAACAAAATTAGAATAAAATTTTAGAAAACCTATTTATGAAAGCAATAACAATAAAACAGCCGTGGGCATCTTTGATAGTCCACGGTATTAAAGACATCGAGAATCGAACTTGGCCGTGTCCTAAGAAATACTTAGGGCAGAGGGTGTTGATTCATTCAAGTGGCTGTCATGGAAAGAAGTTTGAGATAAATATGCCCGATGAACAAATGAAACAAGCTTTCTCTTTGATTTCGGAGAAAAGTACTGCTGGCAAATGGGAGTTCGGCGCAATCATTGGCAGTGTGGAGATAATAGACTGTGTGATGAATCATCCTTCTATTTGGGCGGAGAAAGGAGTTTATAATTGGGTACTTGCTAATCCCATTTTCTATGAAAGACCTATCGAGAACGTGAAAGGAAAGCTTTCTTTCTGGGACTATCCTGGTATCAAAGAGGTAAAGATAGAGTGCCCTGAATGTGGTAGCATTGAGATAGCGGTTGAAGACTATACAACGGCTCCGTTCTCGACTTATCTGCATAGGTGTAATAAGTGTGAACATGTGATTATGGAAAGCGAGTGGCATGTAGTAAAGTAAGGATATGGAATTTGATTGGTTTTGGTTTACAGTGGTGATTTTGATAATTTGCGTTACTGTGTATTCTTGTTTAGACAGCTATTTCAAGCATAAGTATGGAGATAAGAATGAAGATATTTTATGAATGGGCATAAAAAAAGGCCATCTTCCCAGACAGCCAATCTTTGTTTAACCTTAATCTAATACTATGAAAAACACATTGCAAAGGTACGGATTTGTGGAAGTTATGCAAATTATGAGCCTTTGTTCAGCCATCTTATAACATGGTTTAGCAAGCGGATATGTATGTAAACCATTAACGTAATAGATTTATAAAATTAACAAATAGTCAATGAGTAGAAATGAAAATGTCTGGACTGATGCGAAATGTGCAGCCCTTCGAGTTGAGTTCCTTACCAGTCGTGAGGAACTCTTTTTGTATGCAAAAGCCATCTATTCCGCTATGATATGGGGTAGGGAGGTGAACGAGCAAAATCGGATTATTCAGGAAAAGAATAACTCTGTAAAATAAAAAAAAGGAGAACCAAGCGCACGACCACTCAATCCTCCCTCACACGATTATGATGCAAATATACTATTTACTTTTAAAATAATCGTGTTATGGAACTGGATTTTAACAAAATAATTCGTCTTAAAAAGATTCGTATTGAGAAATCAGAACTTTCAGAGGAAGAAAACGCCTTGACCGCCCCAATTTTGAAAGACAAAAGCCTTATCCATGAAATCTACAAGATATTCGTTGAGTTGCTGAATGAGAGAGGATGTCCACCGAATATTGACAGTGTAACCCAGCGGAAGAAGTTCATTTTCATTATCCTGTATCTGTTTTCTCCAAGCTCGCTTGCCGGTGGGAAAATGACGGCAGGGTTACGTGAAGAGATGTCAAGTGTACTTGGGGTTCAGTCAAAAAGTACAATTTCCGACAATTGCTCGGATGTCGTGTTTCTGTATCAGAATTATGGTGATTTCAGCGAGGATATAGAGTATCTTTACACAGAGATTCTAAATCGGTTGAAATTCAAAGGGCTAATCAATTAATGAGCCGGAGTTTAGTGCTCCGGCTTAATTACATAGGGCGTAATTCTACAGTTAATCCCATAGCTGCTGCGATGCGATACAAGGTAGAGACTGTTGGGACAGTGAGACCTCGTTCTATCCTTGAAATATAACCTTTGTCGGCCCCTATGCGTTCAGCAAGTTCTGCTTGCGTAAGTCTTGCATTCTTACGTGCATCCAATAGGATTTGGGCGTTATACTCTTCCCATGCCTTTTCACGGTTTTTTTCACGTTCGGGAGTTCCTTCTTTTCCCAATACTTCATCAAGTAATGCGCTGACATCGTAAATGTCCTTACTGACTTCTTTTAGCTGCATAATATTCCTCCTTTAACTTTATTGCTTTCTTTATCTCGCTATCAGGCGTTTTCTGCGTCTTCTTTTTGAAGGCATTGAATAAGACAACGATTGTATTTCCGTCATAAATGAAAAATACACGAAATTCTGTATTCCCATAATTGGAACGAAATTCATACACTCCATCTCTAATGAATTTAATATAGTGATGTGGTATCTTATCCTCTGTCACAAGCAAGTCTAACGCACGCAAGAATTTTTCTTTCTCTTGCCTTGATAGCTTTTGTAGAAAGTCATTGAAATAATTCTTGTATGTGATTATTGTTCTCATAGTGCAAAGATATGAAATGTTATATAGAAATACAACTTCAGACGGCTTTTTCTTCTATTTCTGCCACAATTTTCTTTAATTCCTCTATTGTGGCAGCTTTATAGAAGTCTCCTTTATGAAGTGCTTGAAAGTTTTTCTTCAATTTCAGATGTGATTTTATCAAATTCTCAAAATCAATCTTGCTCAGGCTTCTTTCTTTTCTCATTCGCCAGGCTCTCCGAGGTACGTCACTATCGCTTCGTGCTGCAACGGTGTCAATGCCAGCTGTCTGGGGCGGAAGTGGAGCTGTGCCAGTCGCTCCCGCAATTCGGGGTTCAACGCTATCCAGCGGTGGAGCTGCGCCGACGCGCTGCGCGGAGTGGAGTTCGGGAAGTAGGATTGGGCGAGGTCGCTCATGTAGATTGCTTTCATTTCTTGAATTTGGAATTGAGAATGGGTAATCAGGTATTTGGTATCAAAAAACTACCTATAAGTAGTTACGCAACTACTTATAGGTAGTTATCCATTTACCTATAGGTAGTCGGATAATTACCTATAGGTAGTTGCCGGTGTCAGCCCAGCGGGTTCTTGTCCTGGTCGCCGTCAGTGCCGCTACCGCTGCTGTTTCCTCCTCCGTTACCGCCTCCGTCATCGACCAGCGGCGCATCGCCCTTCTTCGCCACCCGATGGAAGGTAAGCCCGCCGTCACCCGCACGGGTTGCCGCCTTGATGGGTTTTCCCGGACGGAACTGCACGGTGGCTTCGGTAATGTTGGAAGCGGTGAACTTCTTTTCGGTCTCTGCCCCTTCGGAGCAAAGCTGTATCTGGAACGAACCGAAGTTCTCCAGCCGCACGATTTTTCCGGCGGCAAGGTGGCGGTTCACCTGCTTTATAAGGGCGCGGATAGCGTTCAGCACATCGCCATCGGTCAGCGAGGTGGCGTAGGCGATATCCTCTGCCATCTCGTCCATGGTCACTTCGCCGCTGGCTTGCGCCTTGGCGTAATACTTCTTCGGGGCGGTATCATCGCCCGGCTTGCTGCTCATCAGAGCAAGGGAATAGTTTACACTCATACTCTTTACAAATTAAAAATTGAGAATTAAAAATTAAAAAATAACACTGGCACGTCATTTCGCGAATTGACGTGCCAAAGATGGTGTAAACTCTCTTTGCCGGGTGTCGTTAAGCGGAGTTCGGTGGATTTAAGTGCGAAAACTTGCGTTTACAGGTACAAATATAATATATCAAAGCGGCTGTTTCTGTATGCCAACCTGTTCATTTCACGACAATGGGACGGTTGTCGTAACATCGTATCTGCTATTTTCCCACATTACAGCGTATTACCGTATCTTCGAGCGGACAAAAGGAGTGAATCACATACAGCATGAAACGAGTAAAGATAGACATATCAAGAGTGGTACCCAACGAAGGGCAAATAGAGGGTCTGCCTCGCAATCCTCGCATTATTAAGGATGCGAAGTTCAGGAAACTATGCAAATCAATCAAGGAGTTGCCGGAAATGACGGAGGCGAGAGATTTACTTGTCTATCCATATCAAGGAAAATATGTTGTTATTGGCGGTAATATGCGCCTTCAAGCATATAAAAAACTAAAATGGACAAAAGTGCCTTGTTGCATATTACCTGAAGATACACCGGTAGAAAAACTTCGTCAAATGCTTATCCAAGATAATAATCCTTTTGGTGAAAACGATTGGGAATTGATTGCGAACGAATGGGACAGCGAAGAATTGAATGATTGGGGATTTGATGTATGGCAGGAAGATAAAGACAGAAATAGTCATACAACGAAACAGAAAACTGAAGAAAGTGAAAGTCAACAAGACAATTCAGATTTCTTTGCTATGATGCTGTGTGACCGCATATATGAGAGTAATAACGACTTCGATATACCAAACTTGCGGATTGACGAGCAGCCTTCATCAGGCTTATTGCTTCCGTTCTCCGCATGGGGAGCGGACACCCGCCTTAAGAAGGACATTCAGACTTATCACTTCTATGTGGAGGATTACCGCTTCGAGGCGATATGGAAAGACCCTACGGTTGTTCTGAACAGCGGATGCTCTGCCGTAGTTGAGCCTAACCTGTCATTGTTCAACACAACGCCAGTGGCTTTCGGGTTGCAGCAAATCTATAAGAAGCGATGGATTGCCCGCTACTTCCAAGAGTGCGGTGTAAAAGTGTATGCCGACCTAAATGTGGCGCAGAAGTTCTACAAGTACAACCGCATGGGCATACCTGACGGCTACAATGCCTTTGCCACACGCGGATATGCTGACAGACAGGAATACTTGAAGATGGAAATACAAATCGCCCGTGAAATATCAGGGAAGGACACTCCCAATATGATAGTTTACGGAGGTGGTGAGAAAATAAAGGAGCTTTGCGTGCAGAACAGTGTGATGTATGTGGAACAGTTTATGGCAAACAGAGTAAAGAAAAATAAGAAAGGAGGTAATAATGGCTAAGACAGCAGGAGGAGTAAGAGGTGGTGGCAGTGTCGGAAACTTTCAAGCATCAGTGTCAGTGACAAACAGGAATGGTGACACAAGATGGTTGCAAAAGAGTTTCAGGACGCAGTCGCAAGCCGAGAAATGGATTGACAGGGTGGCTGAGCGGTTTGACAGTCCGGCAAAGTCAGGATTTGCCACCACGGCAGCAATAGACCGAGAAACAAAGCACGGCACCGAGTATGATATTTACAATCGTGATTTGACACATGAGTTTGAAGTAAAAGATAAGCGTGAGTTCAGAGCTGGACGTGGTGGATATACAGGAAGTACAACAAACAGGAGACGTAAAAGGAGATAAGCATGGCGAAGACTTCCGGCGGTGTGCGGACATACAATCAAGGTTCTTCCACTTATCGTAAACGGCAGGTGGAAGTGGCAGCAATGAAAGCCAGCGGACGGTACTCCAGCGTGGAGATGGGAAAAGGTGGCGGGTATGTCGCAATAGAGAAGAGCCCGGCACGCCACAAGCCCGAAGAACTGGAAGCGGCACGCATACTTGCGGACAAAGGGTATAAGGTAGTGCTGAAGAATGAAAGTGGACAGGTAAGAACACCAGACGGACGTATCTTCTCAGCTTCTTTCGAGCAAAGGACACCAACAAAGGATGGAGCGAATACAATCAGAAACGCGTTGTTTCATGCAAGGAATAAAGGGGCTGACATTGCCGTGATATATTCCAAAGGCCACGTTTTCACAAGAAACAGTATGGAAAGTGGGATAAAGCTATATGAACAGTCGCACGATTATAGGTTTAAGCGAATTATTGTAGTGGCAGATAATGGAAATATACATAGATATACACATAACAAATAAAGCAACACCTAATAAAGATGTTGCTTCAACGGGACTCACTGACCTATCCCGTTCCTGTCCCTTGTCGGTACGCCGACCATACAGACGGGGGGCTGCCAGTTCCCGACCCGCTTGTTCAGTGATACAAAGGTAACAATAATAACCGAAAAACAATAGGAATCGGTTGAAAAACGGTTGAAATGGCAGGTAAAAAGGATATATACAAGTATGGGAAGAAAACACAATTCTCAAGTGAGAACCAGCCGAAGAATAGTGGCAGGAAGCCCAAGCTATACACCATCGCAAAGAAAGCCTACGGTCTGTCATACGAGGAATACAAGGAGATGCGCATGTACCTCATGCAACTCTCCAAGGCGGAGCTGGAAGAACTTGCCAAGAATGATGACACCCCCATGTGGGTTGTCATCCTCTGCCGCGCATACGTGAAAGGGGCCGTGAAAGGCGACACCCGCACACTGGAGGAGACAAAGGTGGACCTATGGAGCAAAGACATTGCCGCCATGAAAATAGACGTGACCACCAATGGGAACGATGTTGGGCAGCAACTCGTCTTCTCGCCCACACCCCTCACCGAAAAAGACATCCAAGAGATAAAGGAGATACAGAATGGGAACAAAGAAGATAGCAACGACCCCGGTGTTCCAGAAACTTGATGCAGCCTACGGATGCGGGCGGTACAACGTTTTCGTGTTGGAGGGCGGTTCCCGTTCCTCCAAAACCTATTCTATCATACAATTTTGGATAAAGTATGCCCAAGAGCACCAAGACCGGGCAAGGCGTGTCATCGTCTCGCGCCAGAAAGCCACATGGATAACGGCGACCGTGCTGAAGGATTTTATTGACGTTCTGAAAGACTATGGTCTATACAATACGAAAAGGCACAACAAGTCCACGGGTGCAGGCATCTACACGTTGTTCACCACCGAATTCTGGTTCTTAGGGTTGGATGACGACCAGCGCATACACGGCATGAAGTCCGATGCCTTTTGGATAAACGAGGCGGTAGAGGCGAGCTTCGATGACTACGCCCAGCTGATGCAGCGTTGTTCCGGATTCGCCATCCTCGACTATAACCCGAGCTGTGACGAGCATTGGATTTACGATAAGATATGCAAGCGCGATAAAACATGCTATATGCACTCTACCATGCTCGACAATCCGCTTATTCCAGACAATGCCAAGGAACAGATACTAAGCTATGAGCCTACGGAATACAATATACTGCACGGAACCGCCGACAAACGAAAATGGCAGATATATGGCCTTGGCAAACGTGCGAGCCTTGAAGGGATTATCTACGAGAATTGGGGTTATTGCAAGGAGATGCCATCCCATGTCGGAAAGCGTGGATATGGCATGGATTTCGGCTTCACCAACGACTTCACAGGCATTGTGGATTGCGCTTTTGAGGGAAACACGCTCTATCTGGACGAAAAGTGCTACCTCACACACATGGAATCAAAAGACATCATCCGATTCTACAAGGCGATACCTCCGATGAAGATAATGTCTGAAAGCGCCGACCCTCGCCTTGTGCAAGAGATTAAGAACTCTGGAGCGAAGATATACCCTGTCATCAAAGGTCCCGGCAGCATAGAGGCATCCATTTCTGTCATGCAGGGTTACAAGATACTGATTACCGAACGTAGCCTGAACCTTATCAAGGAAATCAAGAACTATACATGGATGTTCGATGAAAAGACGAAAAAGTTCATCAACAAACCCGCCGACGGGCAAGCAGATCACCTGCTCGATGCGGCAAGATACTGGGTGATGGGTGAACTGATGGGGCGTATCAAGCAACCGAGAGATTTAACAGGAATATTCACACACTAAATTATAGATTATGACATTAGAAGAAATACTTTCCATATCAGATATCGGGCAGAAAATATCATACCTGAAGAAAGGCAGAAAAACCGAGCTTCCAGACCGTTGCAAACTTTGGGACGACTGGAATCCAAAACGGCATGAAATCATGGTTGATAAGGAGAAGTACCCGGACAGGAAGGTTCTTGAAAAGGAATCAGAGAAGGTTTTTGATGAAAATACCGGAAAAACCTACGAAATCGAAGCCCAGTACAAGACCGAACAGGTGAACCGTATCGCAATTCCGCTGGAGCAGGACATCGTGAACATACAGACCGCTTTCACGGTAGGGACAGAGCCGTCTATGGACTGCATCCCTTCAGATGATAATGAAAAGAAACTCTTTGATGCCGTTAAGGTTGTATTCAAGTCCAACAAAATCAAGTATCAGAATAAGAAGGTAGTCCGTTCATGGTTATCAGAGCAGGAAGTGGCTGAATACTGGTATGTGGTTGATGACGATTCGTTTTGGGCTAAGTTCTGGAATAAAATTAAGACCACATTCGGCGGTAATGTCAAGCCAAGCAAAAAGCTGAAAAGCGTCCTGTGGTCCCCGTTCCGGGGTGATAAGTTATATCCTTTCTTCAATGATGAAGGCGATTTGGTCGCATTCTCCCGTGAGTACAAGAAGAAGCTCATGGACGATTCGGAAGTGACTTGCTTTATGACCATAACAGACAAGATGGTCTATCAATGGGATTTTAATAAAGGATATGAGGAGAATGCTTCATTCGCCCATGGATTTGGTAAACTGCCAGTCATTTACGCTTACCGACCAGAAGCATATTGCGAAAATATTAAGACATTGCGTGTCAGGTTGGAGAAACTTCTATCTAATTATGCGGATTGCATTGACTACCATTTCTTCCCGTTGCTGAAACTGATTGGCGATGTGGAAGGGTTCATCGGCAAGGTGAAGGATAGAATGGTGAAACTTACAGGCGAGGGGGCTGATGCGCAGTATCTTACTTGGAATCAAGTTCCTACAACTATAGAACTTGAAATGAAAACATTATTTGAGAAAGCGTACTCAATGACAAATACTCCGCAAATCAGTTTTGAAAAGTTGAGCGGATCAGGGAATGCTTTGTCTGGAGTAGCTTTTGATTACGTGTTTCTTTCAACGCACTTGCAAGTTCAAAATCATGCGGAAGTCATTGGCGAGTTTTTGCAGAGAAGAATAAACTTTGTAATATCCGCTTTGGGGTCTATTAATCCTACAGAGTTCATTAATGCGTCTAACACGATAGATATTAGTACGGAAATCACTCCATATCGTCTTGACAACTTAGAAGATAAAGTTAATGTAGCCGTAAAAGCCGTATCAGGTGGTGTATGGTCTCAGAGACACGGTGTAATGTTTGCAGGAAATGCTGAAAGAGTAGACGAAGAACTTGCTGAAATAAAAGAAGAACAGGCAGAAAAGAACTCAGAAATACAGGAACAAGTCCTAAAGAAATAGTAGTGAGTTTGCCGCATTTGCATATTAATTGATACCATTCAAATCAAAATTTTCTATGTAAGGTACTGAATATACTCCCATCTGAATTTTTTGGTTGCTGATTAGCTCATAAGAAGAATATTTTAGGCGTGTTCCAATTGGTTTCACGCCTTTTTTATATCATTTCACGACAATCGCTTCATTGTCGTGTATCACCCATCTGATAATTTTCCACACAACTTAATAATGCCGAAATTTACCGTAGAAATTTATTAATCAAATTCATACGGTATGACAATCTTAGAACAAATCTTAGCAGGACTGCAACAGAAGTTCACTGGGGTGGACACTGCTATTCTTACCCGAATCGCCACCAAAAAGGCAGAGGGTGTGACGGACGAGACAAAGGTAAACTCCATTGTTGAGGGTATCAGTTTTTCGGACGTGCTCAATTCCTATGGTGATTTCCGTGCCGGGGATGCTTCAAAAACGGCAGTAACCAACTACGAGAAGAAGCATAACCTTAAAGACGGTAAGACAGTCGAGAATCCAAACCCAAATCCGAAGCCGGAAGAAAAACCGGATGATATGGCTACCATCATTGCCAATGCAGTGAGTGCAGCCGTCAAGCCGCTTTCCGATGAAATTGCCCAGTTTAAGGCGGAGAAGTCACAAGCCACCAGACAGGAACAGATTATGGCAAAGGCAAAGGAGTATGGTATTCCCGAAGCATTCGCTAAACGTTATGCGATTCCCGATGATGCGGACTTGGATACTTATTTCAAGGACGTAAAGCAGGAACTTGCCAATATCGGCTTTAGCGGTGTGAACCCTCCGGAATCAGCGGAAGCGAAGATTGAGAAAGAAGCTGAATCTATCGCCAAAACGATTAATGAGGGAACGAAACAAATTGTTGAACAAAACAAAAATTAATTATGTCAGCAGGATTTAAGTATGATTTAACTCCGGTTGTCGAGCAAGAGGAACGCTACGATGTCCAGACGGGCATCCGCAGACGTGGCCCCTACAAGCTCGACACTACGAACTTGGTGATAGGAAGTTTCCTCCCATCGTTCGTTCCGATTCATGCGGACTTGAAAAACAAGTTCGCTTATGCGGTGATTAATGTGGAAGTAGTGGAAGCCTATGCCACAGGTGATACGGCTTTGTCTATCAAGGTAGCCAAGAACTCTTTGGCTTATGTAGGAATGTTTGTTGGTAGCGGTACCAAAGGTGCGGAAGTGGCAGCTATTGATAAAACCAACAAAGATTATGATGTCTTGACTATCAAAGCTGCTTTCGGTGAGAATATCGCAAAGGGTGCAGTTCTTTTCCAAGCTACCGCAGTAGGTGGAACTAAGCCTAAATATGTGGCTAACTCCGCTCTGTACAACAAGACAAAGGTGGAGGAAGGATTTGTACTGGTTTCACTGCTCCGTACAGCCGCAGAGATTGAGCCTTCCAAGTTGGTGATGCCTTTCTCCGAGAAGGACAAAGAGAATTTGAAAGGTTGGTTTGAATTTAACGAGTAAGGAGGTGAGCTATGTTTTTGACTATTGAAACTTTATTCAGTGATGCAGGCATTGTAAGTGCTATCATCAATCGGGTTAACCAAACTCGTAAAGATACTATCTATTGGCAACAATACCTTACCTTCCGCAGAGTAACCACTCGTGTGTTCAAGGACTACATCGGTAATGTTACCGGAGTGATGGCGGGTTCTATCAATTCACGTTTTGGCGAGAAGCCTATTCGTGAACGTCGGAATATCGGTTCTGGATATGGTGAGATTGCCTATCTGGGCGATGCTTATCAGATGTCTATCGACCGTCTTTCCGAATTGCAGGATTTGATTGATAAGTTCAATCAAGCCAAGACAGCTGACCAAATGGCGGCTCTGAACGAAATCGTGAACTTTATTCAAGACGACTTCCGTCAGATTATGCTTGCTGCTCACAAGCGCATGGATATTGTTTTGGGTGCTTTGTTGATGACAGGTGAAGCAACTGTTTACAACAAGGATGCTGCTGTTACTTCCGGTCAGACTGATAACAAGTTGTTGGAAATCTCTCTTCCGTTCAACTTTATCAAACCTGCAAAGGCTGATGTGATAGTGGATTCCAAGAATAAGTTTATTTCTTATTTGAGAGAAGAACTTCATAAATTGGCTCCCGATTATGGTGTATATCAGAAGATGATTATGACTCGTGCCACCTTCAACAAGCACGTGCTTGGCTCTTCCGAGTTTGGCGAACAGTACAAGATGATTCTTGGCAGCAACGAAATGAAGTTGAGTACGGGATTGGTTTCCTCTTCTTTGGCTTCCGAAGTGTTCACCGGCATCGGTTTGCCGCGTATTGAAATCAAGGAGGACTACGTGAAAGACCAGACGGGAAAGAATGTGCAGATTTACGCGGATAACCGTATTACTCTGTTACCTTCTGACAACATTGGTTATATGCGCCATCATACCCCGTATGAAGCGACAGACCCAGTACAAGGACGTACTTATATCCCGTCAGAGGGGCAGATGCTTATCTCCAACTACCGTGACAAAAACGGTCGCTACATGGAATATACGGCAGAGTGGATTCCGCAGATTTCCAATCCAGATTTGATTACCAATTTCGATTTGAGCGAAATTGCATCCATTCAATCAGCATAAGGGGGTAGGATATGAAAGTAAAGGTTATATCAGTTTTCCGCGACAAGTTCACCGGAAAGTATTATACTCCCGGTGAAGTGATTGAAGTCGGTGAGGAAGCCCGTGTGCTGGATATGGAAAGCCGCAGACTCGCTGAACGGATTGAGGTAAAAAATCCCGAAGTGAAAGCCCCTGAAGAAAAGAAAGAGGTGAAAATTTCCCTCTTTGAAAAGGAGTTTGAGAAGAAGGCTTTGATTGATGCTTTGAAGTCTATCGGTGCGCAGGCTTCCGGCAATATGAAAGAGGAAACTCTTTTGGCTAAGGTTGCAGAACTGGATGAAGAATCAACAGCCAAACTGAAAGAAGCATTAGGTATCGAGTAAAAGGATAGGGTAGTGCTTCTACCCTTCCATTGTATAATTTAATAAATCGGTAAAGAAATGAAGAATTTTATTTTTGCCATGTGTGGCTTCTTGATGATGTCTTTGATTTCGCTGGGCGTACAGGCATCAAGTGTTAGTGAACGTATTCCGTGTAAATCAGAACTTGCTACGGTTGATGTCGGCTTGCCGGACATCCAGCTTATTACTTTGGAAGCTGTTCCTGCTGATTGTGTTGTACTGACCATGACACCCCCCGTCTTCTTGGTTGCAAATAACCCGGCTATGATGTGTTCGATGAAAGAGGAAGCGGCTATTCAAGGGATACGAATTAATGTTCCCAAATGTCCGTTCAGATACATCTATAAATCTAAACATTGTACGCATTATAGCTATACCGCATATAGTAAACTGATTACACCATATTGATTGATAACAGTAATGAGTAACAAGGAGTTTGTATTAAGCGTATTTGATAAGAATCCCCCGTCTAATCTTGTAGTTGAAAATATACTTTCAAGAACGGGATTGGATGGCGAAGAACCTTTTGCCGAGGAAAATAGGGCAAGATTAGAGGTCGCTTGTGCCAAGCAAATTCCGTGGATGATACAAAATCCATCTTCGGTCAGCGAAAGTGGATTTTCTGTGTCTTGGTCTAATCATGTTGATAGCCTAATGAAATTGTACTCATGGCTGTGTAAACAGTACGGTTTGAAAGACGAACTGGGTAACAAACCTAAAGTGACCTTCTTATGATATTCGCTCCCCACATATTGCAGGTAAAGGTTATCACCCCGATGGAAAAGGATGAGTTCGGAAGACCTATCCCCGGTACAGGCGGTGAAAGCTGGCAGGACGTATGCAAGTGCCGTTGTGATGATAACACAACCAAAGAGTTTTCATCCGATAATGGCTCTGTGTACCGTCCGAATTATCATGTGGTATGTGAGAAGAGAATCGCTATCAAGGCTGGGGATGAAGTCCGCTGCATGGAGGGTGAGAATATAAGAGGTCAAGGCGAGGTTTACACGGTGAAGAGTACGAACTACTTTAAATACTCGGAACTATGGATGTAGATTTCGATTTTTCAGATGTCGATTCCTTTTTCGATGAAGGAGAATGGGAAGTTGAGAAGAAGATGATTGATGTGGGCGATGAAGCCGTGAAGTACGCAGAGGAACACGGCAATTATAAAGACCACACGCTCAATTTGAGAACGTCCAATGATTACGATGTTGATAAAGACGGTCTGACGCTGAAAAACGAAGCCGAATACGCTTCATTCGTGGAATCCAAAGGGTTTGAGGTTTTGAGTGGTGCTGCTCTGTATGCGGAGAAACGATTAAAAGAAGAATTTGAGAAATGAAAAAGTACATTGGAACAAAAGAGATTGAAGCCGAACCTATGACAATGGGGGAAGCTGACGAAAAATGCTTGATTGCCGTAGGTGAAAAGCTAACAAAAGAAGAACGGTCTATAAATGGTTATTATGTGAAGTATGATAATGATATAGAATCATGGCTTCCTAAAGATGAGTTTGAGGAAACATATAAGTGCGCTGACACTTTCCTTGACCGTTTGATAATTGAGAAGAAAGACCTTGCAGAGAAGTTTGAGAAATGCTCTGCTTTTGTTCGTTCCGACAAATTCCGTGAGGTGGTAAAGGATGACATTCAAGCGTTTTTGCTTGTGTTACAGCGTGAGTTGATGGGAAGATACAGTCACGTTTTAGATTATAGACTTTTTGCAGATTCTTTCCGTATGGAACACATGAGCTTTGGCATGGCAATCGAAGCGTTGAAATTCGGTCTTGCCATCCGCAGAGCAGGCTGGAACGGCAAAGGTTTAATGGTATTCAAGCAAGTGCCAGCCCACATTGAAAGTGACATCATTCCTAAGATGCAGTCACTTCCGCAGTCAGCAAAAGAACTTATTCTGAAAGGCAAGGGATTCATTGACTACACAAGCCAGTGTCTTATCTACAACGAGAATACTGGTCGTGCTGATTCATGGGTTCCGTCTATTAGTGATGTATTTGCCGAAGATTGGGAGATTGTACAATGATAGTAACTACCGACATAGGAAACATTCTCTACCGGGATTGCAAGGCTTTCGGGATAGACATCGTACCAGCAGGGGAAACACTGACGGGCGAATTAAAAACTGAAAGAGTTGTCATTCACACGAAGAAGCAACAGCCGGGGACTTATTGGAAGAAGTCTTTTGCAGAGGTGAATCTTTGTGTGCCCGATTTGAGCGAGAATGAAGCGAACACCATCCGTCTGAATGAGCTTGAAAGGCAAGCAAACAAGCTGTTTGACGATGTGGTAAACACCTATGACGGCACAACCTATCGTTACTCTATCGAATCAATCGGAGCGGAAGCGGACACGGCTTTGAAGTGCCACTATGTGAATGTGAGAATTTTATTTGAAGTATTAAATGTAAAACTATAAGATTATGATTTCAGCAGTAGGAATTAAGAGAATCTTGTTTGCCGACACCTCTAAGATTACGGCAGACATCACCCCCGAAATCGCCAAGACTCTAATCCAAACGGCTATCACTGCAAAGGATGAAGTTAAGAACGTACATGGGGAAACGTGGCAGATTGAAGAAACGGAAGCTTCTGTCACAGGTTATAAAAATCAGTTGACCGGTCAGACGTACCGATATGATACTACTCCCGGGGAGTTATCCCCTTCTTTTTCTATTGGTCAGTATGACTATAAGACAAAAGCGGAACTGATGGGTGGTGAAGCTATTAAGAAAGGTGGTGATGGAGCTGATAAAGACAGTCTTGTCGGCTGGAAACGTGCTACAGGGAAAGTTGTCATCAATAAGGCTCTTTTTTGTCTTACCAATGATGATGTTTGGTTTATATTCCCGAACTGTCAGATTGTGGCTCGTGAAGCCAATACAGACAAAGCGATTGCTATCGCTGTCAAAGGATTGGTTCAAGAACCGGTAGTTGAAAATGTTTCTTCTGAATACAATTTCGACGAAACAGAAGTAAAGGCATTAACCCCTGAAGCATAAGGTAAAAAAATAGAATGATAGAGGGGCGGATATTCTGTCCCTCTTAAAATTAAAAGCATGAATAAAGGTGCACAGATTGTTTCGGCCTCGATAATCGGAGCGGATTTCGTGAATGTTACGGTTAGTGGTAAGTGTTACACTGTTTTTCCGCCGACGGTACATAAGCTGGCTGGTGCTGGTATGTTCCTTTCTGATTTTGGCGATGAACAGACAGTGCGTGATGTGATTAAAAGTATTAATGACTCTGAAAAGCTTGCACATGCTTTCTCATGGCTTGTACAAGGAAATGACAGACTATTCGATGAGTTGTCCCATGGTACATTTGATGAACTTGTGGACGCGGTTAGTGAGGCTTATTCATTAATTTCTGTTGAAAATTTTACCAAGCTATCAGTTTTAGCGAAGAACGTAGCAAGTCTGATAGCAAAACAGAAGTAATCGGAAACGATTGCCTACTCGGACAGATTGCAACGTTCATGGAAAATTTGCATCTGTCTTACAAGGAAGTGGTTTATGACATACCATATAGAAACTTAATTATCATGCAAAAGGATAAACTTCATGTCTGTTATGGTGAAAGGGTGAATAAAATCAGTGGAAAGGAATTGGCGAATCGTAGAAAAAGAAGATAGGTATGGCAAAATTATATTTCAAGGTAGCAAGTGATTGGGAAGAAGTCGTTAAACTCCGCAATGAGATTGCAAAATTAAAGCAAGAACTAAAGAGCATGGATAGTACGCAGTCTCCTGCTGTTTTCAAGGCTCTGAACACTCAATTATCCGCTTCCACTCAACGGATGGATGAGCTGGTTAATGAAGCCGCTAAAGCTGGTGCGGTCATAGAGGGTGGTTTCAAGAAGAAAATTTTCGATGCTTCCCAAACGGTAAACGGATTCACAGAAAAAATCATTTCTCAAAAGGCGGTCGTCAAGGATATTGAAGCGGATGTTAGACGGCTTGGTGATGCCTATCGTGTCGCATTGAAGCGAAACCCATTATCAGCAAGTGGCAAGTTGGAAGAATACAATGCTGCTCGCAAGGCTTTGGATGAAGAAAAAGCCGCACTGTTCGGACTGACACAAGAACAAGCCAATGCGCGTTTGTCAGTTAAGAAACTCAGGGATGAATATGCCCTTTATAACAATGACGGAAAGCAAGTTGTTGAAACTAATCAGAAAATAGGTTTTTCCTTAGGTAAAGCGTTAGGTGTTATTGGCGGAGCTACTGCATTGAAAGCATTGGGGTCTGAAATAATCCGTGTTCGCGGTGAGTTCCAATCTATGCAGACCGCCATTGAAACATTGGTCGGAAAAGATATTGCAGGCAAACTCATTCCTCAAATCAAAGAAATGGCTAAAGTATCACCGCTTACTTTGACCGATTTTGTTAATGCCGAAAAGATGATGCTTGGGTTTAATATCGAATCTGAAAAGACTATACGATATTTACAGGCATTGAGTGATATTTCAATGGGGGATAGTCAGAAGTTTAACTCTCTTACTTTGGCTTTCTCTCAGATGTCCGCTACAGGTAGATTACTTGGAGGAGACCTTAATCAGATGATCAATGCCGGATTCAACCCATTGCAATCTATTTCTGAGAAAACGGGAAAATCCATTTCCACTCTTAAAGAGGAAATGTCAAAAGGAGCTATCTCCGCAGAGATGGTTCAGCAAGCATTCATTGATGCCACTTCTGCCGGTGGTAAGTTTTATCAGATGTCCGAGAACGCATCCAAGACTATCAACGGACAAATCTCCATGATGAAGGATGCAATGGATGCAGCATTCAATGAAATGGGGCAGAAATCGGAAGGTGTTATCATGAAGGGTATTCAGATGACTACCTCACTGATTGAAAATTATGAAACAGTTGGTAAGGTATTGGCTGGATTGGTGGTTACTTATGGAACGTATCGTACAGCCGTAATGCTGGTTACTGCTGCCGAGAGTAAACATACCCTTGTGGAGATTGGACTTACCAATGCTCGTATATTGGCACGAAAGGCACAGCTGGCTTTAAACGCTGCCATGCTTACCAATCCTTATGTTTTGCTGGCTACTGCCGTTGTTGGACTTGGAGCAGCTATGTGGACTTTCCATGATTCAGCAACCGAAGCAGAAAAAGCACAGAGAAGATTTAATGAACAGCAAGAGGAAGCTAAAAAACAAGAGGAAGAACACAAGCAGAAGATTGATTCCCTTGTACAAAGTTCTCGTGACATAGCGTTGTCTGACTTGCAAAGAGGTCAAAGTTTAGCGGAATTGAGAAAAGAATACCCAAAGATATTCGCTCAATACGACATTGAAACTATTAAACTTGCCGATATACTCAAATTAAAGCAGCAGATTGCAGAGGAAGATGCGAAACGTGCTGGAGAAGAACAGGCTAAAAATTTGGCTAATATTGAATCTGAAATCAAATATTACGAAAATTTGCTGAAATCTCTTTCCGGTCAACAAGGTGTTGATGGATATGTGAAGAAGCTGAAAGAATTGCGTACTATGCGTGACGTTATGTTGCAAGACAAGGGTAAAGGTATTTCAGAGCAATTCATCTCCAGTTTAAAAGACATTGATATCAGTGAGTTTGACCGTTATATATCCGAACTTGAAAGGAGAATCAAAGGCAAGGGTGATAATGGAACCATCAAACTCCGTTTGCCTATTGATGTGAAAGGAACTTTATCTGACGAAGCAATCTATAATATCAAAGACATAAAAACGCTTATAGATACAGCGAAGTCTGCCAAGCAAACCCGCATTGATTCAGAGAAAAACAAAACCACTTACGAAGAAGACTACGATAAAGCTAAAAAAGAGTGGAAAGATGCTAAAAAGAAGCTTTCTGAAATAGAAAAAGACAAATCCAAGTTTACTTCCAAGCAATATGAAGAAGCTAAGAAACGGGTAGAAACGACCGAAAAAGCCTATAAGGATTTGGGCGGTATTACCGGAAGTTCGTTGACAAATCAACAAAAGGAATCCAACAAGCAACTTAAACAGCAAGAGAAGTACAGCCAACTTCTTGACAAGCAGGCATTGGAGCAAAAGCGTTCTGCCGAAGACTTGCAGATGAAGGTTGATGAAGCCCGTATCAAAGCAATGGATGAAGGTTCTGCCAAAACAATAGCTGAAATGGAACTCAACTTTGAGAAAGAAATGCAAGCCATCGACCGGCAGAAAGAAGATGCTTTACGAAAGAAGATTGATGATTCTCGTGCTGCATGGGAAGCCAACCCGAAAAACAAAGGTAAATCTTTTGATGCTACTGAAATTGAATTATCTGATGATGAACAGAAGTATTTCGATGAACTGTATAAAGCTACTATTGCCAACAATGAGAAGACATACAGTGATTTAGCCGATAAATACCAGTCTTATACAGATGAACGTCTTGCTATTGAAAAGAAGTTCAATGATGATATTGCCGTATTACAGGAAGCTCGGAAAAAGGCGGAAGCAAAAGGTGATACCGATGAAGTAGCCAAGATTGACCGAAGTATTGAAAAGCGTACTGAAACCAAGAATGAAGACGTGTTTAAGCTTGATGCTGAGCAGTTCAAAAAAAGTATGGACTGGGAACAAGTCTTTGGCAACCTTGATAAGGTTTCTACCGATACTTTGAAAAAATTGAAGGCAAATCTGAAAGGCTTTATTTCTGCCCAAAAGAACTTATCTCCTGAGAATCTGAAAGAGCTGGTAGATGCAATCGAGCGGATTGATGATAAGGTTTCAGAACGCAATCCGTTTGAATCTATGTCTGCTTCCTTTAAGTCACTCAAAGAAGCCACGGACGCACAGCATGAAGCGCAGGAAGCGTATAACAAAGCTCTGAAAGAAGGTACTGATGAGGAAAAGAAGAATGCCAAAGCCGCCCTTGAAAGTGCAAAGAACAGCAAGCAGAAAGCCCTATATGAAGCCACGGATGCTTTACATAAAGGAATTAATGAGATAGGGCAATATGTGGATGCCGGTAATGAGGTTATCGGTATCATGGAAACACTTGGAGTAAAGACGCCGGAATGGTTGGAGGGAACAATGTCTGGATTTGGCGAGATGTTGGATGGACTTGGAAGTATAGACCTTATGAAACCCATGTCTATTGTTACCGGCGGTTTGCAAACGATAAAAGGGGCTTTAACAAGTATCACATCATTAGGCGGGGTAATCAATTGGAGCGGGAGTAATGCAAAGGAAGTCCAAAAAACCATTGACCGCTTGACTGAACGCAACGAGATATTGGGCAAATCCATAGACCGTCTAACCGACATAATGGAAAAGTCTGCCGGTTCTAAGGCTATATCCGCCTATGAAGAAGCCCGAAAAAACCAGCAGGAGAAGAATGAAAATCTGCTTGGCATCGCACAGTCGCAAGCGGGCTACCACAACTCACATAAGAGCTGGCAGTATTACATGAGGTGGACTGACGAACAGCTGAAATGGGCGCAGGAGAATGTGGATGTCGGTTTTACCGGGACATACTCGCTGTGGGAACTTACTCCGGAACAGATGAACAAGCTCCTTAGCAACGTTAATATCTACGAACAGATAAAGAATGCAGGAAAAGGCGGTTATGGCAGTCGCGTCATGGAAGACTTGGAAGAATACGCAGAACAGGCTGGCAAGATAGCCGACCTTGAAGCCAGCATCAACGAGTCATTGATGAACGTTTCCTTTGACGGACTGCGTAGCAGTTTTTTGGACTCCCTTATGGACATGGAGAAGGACGCCAAGGAATTCTCTGATGACTTTTCGGAAATGATGCAACGCGCATTGCTGGACTTCTCGCTTGGTGAAACGTTCGACAACGAGCTAAAGGACTGGTATAATGATGTGGCTAAGGCGATAAGTGACAATAAAGGGAAATTGTCTGAAACGCAAATGGATGATTTCAAGAAACGCTATGACGACATTGTGAACGCTGCGATGTACGAGCGTGACAAGATTGCCGAACTTACCGGATACACAGGAGGCAAGGACGACACCCGTACAGCTTCGCAAAAAGGAATCGCCACCGCTTCCCAAGATTCAGTGGATGAGAACAACGGTCGGCTGGCAGTCATGCAGGGGCATACGTATTCCATTAATGAGAATGTTACTCGTATGGCTACCGGTATAGATACCATCGCAAACCACACCGCCAACCTCTCATGCCTGACAAATATAGACAAGACTATGCAGTCTATTCTCTCCATGAGGGATGCGGCTCTTACCCACCTGTCTAATATTGACGGTCATACTTCGAGGTTGGAAGCTATTGAAGACGCTATTGTATTTATGAAGAATGATATTAACACAATGCTGATTAAAGGATTAAAGTTAAGCAAGAACTAAACAATGAAAGGACAACTCTACATAGACGGCAAAGACATCTTCACCGAATTAGGTGTCGCCACCCTGCAAGGCAACTACGGCGAGCTGGTAGCATTCCCGCCCTCCAAGACGCCCGATAGCAACGATTGGGCAGAAGAGGACGGTAAGGAGTTCGATTTGTCCGCCATCGCCCTTGACAGCCGGGAACTCACTCTCTCATTCGGATTCTTCTCCGAATGGAAGTATAATAACTTCGTAGCCCTGTTGTCGGATATGGCGTACCATGATTTCAATTTCCCGCACTTGGGAAGGACGTTCAGGCTAAGGCTCTCCTCACAAAATAGCTTTGAAATCTACAATACCACGCAGGTGTCTAAGTTCACCTTTGCCAATGATTTTCCCCGTCCGGCTGATTATGTCTATCAGTCGCCGGTGAACACAATTCCGCTGCCGAAAGGCTACGAATTGGACGATGTAGACCTGTCTTCTTACGGTGTGCTCATTCTCAAAGGTACGAATGAAGAAATACTTAAAACCCCGGCGGTGAAGAAGAACCTCTTACAGAACTTCAAAAGGCAAGATGGCGCAATCTACGACGGTGAATATGTGAAGTTCCAGACGAAAGATGTTAACCTTAAATGCCTGATGCGTGCACCGGATTTTGAGACGTTCTGGCGTAACCGTGACGCTCTTTTGCATGACCTCACAAAGCTATCTGCCAAGACCGATGATGAAGGATATGAGTATGAAGATGCTGAACGTATATTTTATGTTGACGAATGGTCTGAAAGCTATCCATGCTACTACAAGAGTTGCAAGACGGTTGATTTCAATCCATTTGGCGGGATATGGTGGGAGTTCACGTTGACACTCGTGTTCACCAGCTTCCGGTTTGGAGATACCGAGTACTTGCTTGCTTCTGAAGCCGGAGAGTTCATAATAACTGAAGATGAAGAATATTATATAGACTTAGGAGATTAAGATATGCCTATCAGAAAGAAGAAAATATCAGACCTGACCCTTGCCGACAGTTTGAAAGGCTTATACACTATCGGCTATAAGGTTGTTGGCGGAGTAAAAATCAGCGTTAAGGTTGGTTTGGAGTATATTCAAGTCGCTTACGAGGATGTGGTAAAGGCTACGCAGGATGCTATTTCTGCCGCAAAGACGGCTCTTACAGCTGCATCTACAGCCGATACCTCACGAGAAGCTATCGAAGCCAACGAACTCGAAAGAAAGAGTAACGAGAGTGCCCGTAAAACCTCTGAACAGGAACGGGCGGCTGCGGAAAATCAGCGGGCTACAGCCGAAATCGGACGTGACAACGCAGAGAAAGCCCGTGTCACCGAATTTAGTAAAATAAAGACAGATGCCGAGAAAGCTACCGGTGACGCAATCTCTGCCACCGGCAAGACGAATGAGGCTACTCAGAATGCCAATGTTGCCACGAACGCAGCCAATGCCGCCACCGCAGCCGCCAATCAAGCCGCCATTGAAGCGAACAAGTCGGCTGAAAACGCAGAGGGGAAAGCGCAAGCCGCACAGGATGCCGCAGACAACGCCAACGACACCGCAGAACATCCTACTTACATAGGGCAAGACCATTACGTCTATAAATGGAACAAGACCACATCATCCTATGACAAGACGGATATTTACACAAAAGGGGACGCATTCTCCATTAAGAAGGTGTATTCTTCTGTTGCAGAACTGGAAGCCGATGCCGATAACACAGGGATTGCTGAAGGAGATTTCGTATTGGTTAATACGGGCGATGTAGAGAATCCCGATAATGCCAAGCTGTATGTCAAGACAAAGAGCGATGCAGGTGTTTATTCTTATGAGTTCCTTGTCGATATGTCAGGCGCAATCGGTTTCACAGGAAAGACACCCCAGTTCTCAATGGGTACAATCTCAACTCTCGAAGCTGGGTCGTCGGCTACTGCCACTGTTTCAGAAGACGGGGTAGACAGTGACGGCAACCCGAAATACAAAATAAACTTCGCCATTCCGAGAGGTAATCCCGGCGCACCGTTCAATCCCGTAGGTCAGTACGACACGCTCGAACTTTTGCAAGCCGCCATTCCTGACGGGTCAGGCGTTAACGGCATGATAGCTGTGGGCACGGAAGCCCCTTACGAGTATTACGCATGGCTTAACGGTGGCTGGGTCAATCAGGGAAAGGTTGCAGGAGGAGGTTCGGGAAATGTGGTGGCAATTCCTTTTGATGTGGTTAATTTATCAAACCAATCGTCATCAGCCGAAATATTTAATGCCTTTGGCGGAAAAGATGCCTTTATGGATATATGCAAAAAAATATTTAGTGATGATGTTGTATGTGTTATATCAATAGTTGATGGGACTGATAAAATAGCATACACTTCATCTGTTGCCAATGCTTCATATATTGATGAGAACAACGCGTTATTAGTACTTGAAATCAGTGATGGTGGATATATGATTATTAATACCACTGTTAATGTTACCAATGGGCTTGCTACTGTCGATATTCAGACTATTAATTTGGTAAAAGAAGCCCCCTCTGACGGCAACACCTACGGTCGTAAAAATCAAGATTGGGTTGAAGTCCCCGAGAAGTCCGATGTCCTCACCAAGACCAACACCACCGAATACACGCCTACTGGTGACTACCAGCCAGCTACGAAGAAGTATGTTGATGATAATATCATATATAAAAAAATTGATTTTTCTGGTGGAAATTACGATACTCGAGGGGTTATTCTTTTGTGGAAAAAAAGTATTTATGATACATCATATTATAGATACAAAGGCATTATAAATGGGAATTTTATTAATACTAAACAGCAAGCATATACACCTGATGGTATGGTTAATATATATCTTAATGCTTCTGTAAATTATTTTAATGAAGAAGGAATTATCGGCGGCCAAAATGATATATATGCTAAAGGTAATAGTACTATTTATAGTTTAAGACTTATAACTTGTACTTATAATAGCGAAGATTATGTCGCTTTATTAGTTGGTATAAATGGCTTTTTTGACACATTTGTTGGCTATTTTAGTGAAAACACTTTATTTAAATGGATTGATGTGAACGTCCTTTATGATGGTTATATTTATAATAAAGAAATATATGATAGTATAAAGGATTTAGACACAGTACATATCATCTCCACTGACGACAAGCTGAAAACCATGTTTGCGGATATTACTCAGTCGCCTGAACAGGATTTGAATAATATAAATGGGTTTGGTATAATGTCTAATTCTGTGGATCATTTTGCTACGCCTGAACGTAATTATCCTTTACAGCAAGCTGGAACATTGTTTTACGGCAAGGCGGCATATGGTTCTTCAAATCAAATATACGGTAGCTTTTCTTCTAATAGGTGGTTTGCCCGTGGGGGAGGTAGTGGTCCAACTAAAAAGACCTCTTGGCGTGAGTTCGCGTTTAAGGATGATATATATAAAAGTACTGTTTCCAGTGGTTCAATTGATAATATAACTACCGCAGGAGAATACGTTATATCTCCTGATGTTACAGATGCCCCATTTACATCATGGTGTTGGCTTAAGATTATGGGTGGTTCTGATATTGTTCAAATAGTAATAAATATGCTTGACTTGAGGATAGCTATTAGAGGTCGCGTAAATGGCAATTGGAGATCATGGAAGCTTATAACGCCCGTAGATATATAATCAAATATATTTAATCCACAAATAAAAAATAATTTTATGAAACCAATCTACTACAACAACCTGTTAGCCAAACTGATACTGTTTGGCAACTACCACACGATAATGCTGTTCGGCTTTATCCTAACCAAGCTTAACGTGTTATCAGAAACCGTATTTCGCCACGAGAAAACACATCAGAAGCAATATGTAGAATGCATGGAGATAGCGGTTGTTCCTGCAATCTTGCTGTCCGTCTACGCAAGTCTGTGGTGGCTGTTACTGATACCTGCATTCTACTACTTGCTGTATCTTGGCGAGTGGCTGGTTAGCTTCGTGTATCACTTGTTTACGGATGACAAGATAGGTGGCGGCAAAGTCAATAGCAATGCTTATAGAGCCGGGGCTATGGAAATGGAAGCCAAGCTGAACCAGGATAACCCCAACTATCTGAAAGAGCGGAAATGGGGCGCGTGGATTAAGTACTATGGTAATGTTTAGATACAGTTTATATTTTAAAATATGATTACCCTATATAACGGAAACGAAACTATCGAACTTCTTACGGATGACAACAGTTATTCCTATGAGGCTGTAATGGGTGAAGATGCACTGACGCTCTATTTCTCCCATCCGGGTTATCTCAATGTTCCGGTAGGCTCATGGTGCGAGTTCTACGGAAAGCGGTATTCACTCAAAAAGGACAGTAATTTCAAGAAGAACGGAGAGAGGAGTTATAGTTACACGCTCATCCTCGAAACCTCCAAAGCCGACACGGAACTTTGGAAGATACGCAATACTGTGGATAACCGTATCAAGTTCCCCTATACCGCCAAGCCGAAAGAACACCTCAAACTGATAGTCGACAATCTGAACCGCCGTTCTTCGGGGTGGGTAATCGGTGATTGCATAGATGGTACTGAAAAGCTGATAAACTATAATCACACCGTTTGTCTGGACGCTTTGAACCAACTGGCTGAAACTTATGAAACTGAATATCAGATTACGGAAACAGTGATAGACGGGGTGCATACGAAGACCGTCCACTTGAAGAAGGTCGAATACAACAAGGACAACCCACTAACCCTATCCTATGGCAAGGGACATGGCTTCAAGAACGGTGTAGGTCGTGAAAGCGGCGAGATTCCGCCGGAAATCATCCTTGTGGAAACGACCGACCGTAATATCGACTACTCCAAATACGGTGCAAAGGAACTGTTGATGCCCAAGTCCCAGTCTATCCGCTATGACGGTACGCACTTCGAGGGTGAAGAGGGTTTCAATGCTGATATTGCCCGTACCTATAAGACGGATGAATACGGTACTGCCGTTATGCGTGCCGACCGTGAACTCTCTACCGCCAAAGAGGACAGTTTGGACTGTACGGAGATTTATCCCTCACGCGTGGGAACAATCGGTAATGTAGTTACGGTAGATACGGAAAAACATTTTTATGACTTTTACGATAACGACATCCCGAATAACCTCAATTTTGAGGATTGCCTTATCGAGGGTGAGAAAATGACCGTTATCTTCCAGTCCGGTATGCTCTCCGGAAAGGAGTTCGAGGTGAAATATACCCACGCAGGACGTAAGTTCGAGATAGTTCCGCAGGAGATAGACGGTATTACCATGCCGGACGGTGGTGTATGGATGCCGAAAGCTGGAGATAAGTACGCGGTATTCGGTATTCAGTTGCCTGAAGCCTATATAAGTGACAATGCCACAAAGGCAGGCGCATCATGGGAAGTGTTCCGGGAAGCTGCAAAGTACCTCTATGAGCATGAGGACAAAAAGTTTACTTTCACCGGCACGCTTGACGGTATTTGGGCGAAAAAACGCTGGCTGCAAGTTGGCGGGAAAATCATATTGGGCGGTTTCGTGAACTTCACAGACACCCAATTCCATCCGGAAGGGTCACTCATCCGTATAGTCGGTATCAAAAGGTATGTAAACAACCCGTACAGTCCCGAAATAGAGCTGTCCAACACTCCGGTAGGCACATCCGTAGCCGGTGAATTGAACAAGATAGAGACGGACAGGGTGACTGTCGAGGAAAATCATAAGAAGGCACAGCAATTCACGAAACGTTACTTCCGTGATGCCAAGGAAACGCTGTCTATGCTTGCCGATTCCCTACTTAATTTCTCCGGCTCAATCAATCCGATAACGGTTGCCACCATGCAGATGCTCGTTGGTGATGAGAGCTTGCAATACAGATTTGTCAACTCCAAGACTAATCCTGTTGCGGTGGCTCATAACATAACCTATAACCGGAGCACAAAAGTATTGAATGCCCCCTCCGGTATCATCCAGCATATGACACTTGGCATAACAGAAATCAAGAACAACCATTCAGCAAGTGAATATAAGTTCTGGGATATGGCGGAATACAATTCCCCTTCACTTGTTGAACCGGAAAAGAAATTCTACCTGTATGCCAAGTGTAGCAAGGATAACCAATCAGGCACATTCTTCCTTAGCGAAACAGCTGTCGGATTGGAACAGATAGACGGCTATTACCATTTGCTTGTCGGTATTTTAAATAGTGAGAATGATGGGGAAAGAAGTTTTGCCACGTTGTACGGCTTTACGGAGATACTTCCCGGAAGAATAACTACCGATAAAATTGTTTCCTCTGACGGCAATACTTATTTCGACCTGTTGAATAGCGAGATTGGCGGTCGCATCAAGTTCCGTTCCGGTTCATCAGGTTTGAAAAATATGGATGAGTGGGAAGGGGTGAGCAATGATATTTCCAATGCACAGACATCAGCCGACAATGCACAGGCATCAGCCGACAATGCACAGGCATCAGCCAATAGCGCACAGGAAACCGCCGATAGTGCCCTCACAAATGCCATCAATGCGTTGTTTAACATTAATTCGTTGCAAGGAAGTCTCGGCAGTTTGGCTTATAAGAATCTGGTTTCATTGGCGGTGTTGGATGAAACGATTATTGAGGGCGGGTTTATAAAAACGGCTCTGATAAATGCAAAGGCTATCGTTACCGCTGCCTTGCTGGCTGACTTAATAAAAACCACGGAACTCATAGCGGAGAAATTTAATTTGAAATACGGCTCTGTCGGAGATTTTGATGTTTCATCAAGTTTGAAGGCTAAAAGCGGGTATGATGAAATGTTGTTATCATCTTCGCTTATACGCTTTACCAATCAGTATGTGTCAACCTTCATCGGTGCAGATACAGTTCCGGCAACAGCCGGTGGGTCCATGATTGCTCCAATCAGGATTAATGCAAACCGTAGCTTATCTTCATATTCCGCAGGAGCAAATACATGTTTGCATTTATCCGTAGAGGGGGCTAAAGGATACGATGATTACGTACAGACAGGAAATCATGCCTTATATATACCTAAGGGGGATATATGCGGTTTCAGATTAAGGACAAGAAGAATCACAACAAGCCAAACGCTATCATTAATGGATAGCATCATCATAGCGATTGCCAAAGATATAACCATAAGCCTGCCTTACGATTCTTCGGTGGAGGATGGACAAATGTATTTCATTCGCAACCATACAAATGGGGTCATTTATATTAAATCCAAAATCAGTTCCTTGAATTATCCGACAAACGCTGTAACCACCGTCAGCCTTTACAATGGAGATTTGGCTACAATGATATTTGACAAAGTAAATAACATATGGGTGGCTAATAATTGGGGAAAATGGTAGTAACACTGGCTGGAACTTATTATAATGCACCACTGAATGTGATTGAGATTGAGGAAGTATAATGATTTAATAAAATGACGATGAATGTAAATGAGTGGGTAATATTAATCACTGCATTAGGCGGTATTGAAGGAATAAAACAGTTGCTAAAGTGGTGGCATTCCCGGAAGACGGATTCCAGGAAGGAGGATGCTTCTGCCGATGCTATGGAGAATGAGAATGAGCGTAAGCAAGTTGCTTGGCTGGAAGAACGGATAGCACAGCGTGACACGAAAATAGACGGACTGTATGCCGAGCTACGTCAGTCTCAAAGTGCCCATTTGGAAGAAGTCCATAAGCGGCATGAGATAGAATTAAAACTGAAAGAGGCTGAAATGAAACGGTGTGATGTTCGAGGATGCGGGGGACGAAAGCCGCCAAGTGATTATTGATGCATGGAAGGAAGGGGTTTCCCAACAGCTTCCTTCCGCCTTTAAATTTGACACAACTTAAAGTTTAACAAAGGCGAATTGCAAATATAATGTATTTTTATGTAAAATCAAAGACGTATGAAGTATTTCACAATTGAAGAGCTCTGCCAATCAACAACGGCAGACCGTAAAGGCATCGACAACAGATGCAGTAACGAAATTGCAGCTAATCTGACTGCATTGGTTGATAATGTTCTTGACCCGCTGCGTATATGGTACAGCAAACCTATTACAGTCAACAGTGGTTATCGCTGTCCTGCATTGAATAAAGCTGTAGGCGGTGCGGCTACCAGCCAGCATATGAACGGGCAGGCGGCAGACATTGATACGGGAGACAGACAGCAAAACAAGCTACTGTTTGAGTACATCCGTAAGAACCTGCCTTTTGACCAGTTGATTGATGAGAGTAACTTTGCTTGGGTACATGTCAGCTATCGGGCGGACGGTAAGAACCGTAATCAAGTACTGAAGCTATGAAAAAAACACTTTGGCTATTAGTTGTATTGCTGATAATCGCTTGTGCGGCGGCTTGGTTCCGTCCGCATGAGCCTTTGCCGGCAGAAATACGCACCGAGACGAAGATACAGACGGTTGTCAAGACTGATACGGTTCTTATTTCTGCACCGATAGCTGTCTTTTGGCAGATATTGCCGAATGACACTATGCGCATAGGAGATACTTTGCTTCATCGCAGACAGGTTGTGTATGAAGATAGTCTGTATCGGGCGGTGGTGAGTGGATATGTAGACCCACGGATGGATAGTATGACTGTGTATCCGAAGACTGTATATCAGACGATAACGAATGACATCTATCATACTATTAATCCGAAGAAGAAGCGTTGGGGACTGGGCTTGCAGGCTGGGTATGGTTATCCGGGTGGATTCTATGTGGGAGCTGGGGTGAGTTATGATTTGTGGCAGTGGTAGATCAAAGTATGCACATTAACTATTGTGATGTTACTATTTACTTAAGAATGTTAACGAAAAATAGGATGAGAGAGAATAATTACTTTATTTGCAAACTAAAACTATAGTAAAAGCATTACTATAACAAACTTAATACAGTCTTTATTATGAATAAAATATTTGCCTTTGATTATATGTTGTCTCTTTTTGAACAATGGTATAAAGAAGAGGGTAAAGGAACCATGAATTTTCAGAACTGTTCTAAGTTATCCGTGCTTAAACTTCTATTTCTGGCTGCAGTACCTAAGAGAGAAGACTCTAGGGATTTATTAGATGTTTTTGACAATTTTCATGCATTGCCATACGGTCCAGTAGAGAGTGATATATATAATGCTATTCAAGATAAAAAATTGCCATCCTACATCGTAACAGAAAGGTCAATTACTAAAAAAGAAAATGTAATGTTACCTTATAAAATAGAAGATTATATTTCTATAAAAGATGCTGTTAATGCTTTGAAAGAAAAAAACAAACATCTTATATTATTGAATGCCTTTGCTTTGGTGGAAATTACACATAAATGGGAAAGTTGGAAGCAATCTATAAATTTCGCTAAGTTAATGGAGATGTCAAGTTATAAAATGACTGTAGAATCGATTAGGAACGATAGAAATAAATACTTTGAATAAATAAAATAGGATGGGTTCTATATTAGAGCAATGTTATAATCAATTCATAGAAGAATTTCCAGAATCATGGCTTCCAAACGGTAGTGAGGAAGAAGTCGTCTTTTTCAATAAGAATACTCAGATTGATAGTTTTTTTGAGACATGTTTTATACTATTAAGCAAGTCGATTATTTGTGGGGAGTATATTAATGTCCCTAATTTTCTTGATGTATTGAATAACTTTTTGGAAAAGACAACAGTGGAATATGCCCCTCCATCGCTTTCAGAGTCGGGAAGTGAAAAGGTAGACAAGTTATTGTCACGATATAGAGACTTAAATTACTCTATCTATAATGCATTGCAACATTATAATTATTTTGTAACTGTATCGAAAAACAAATTTAGTACTGAGGAAAACAAATATAGATATGGTTTCTATAAACTGAAAAGCATTAAATCAACTGATAAGATTCTTAAATTATTTCCAGAGATAACAATTCCTCTATGTTTATTTGATTATAGGTTTCCTATTGGTGAAGATGAATTCCATAAACTACTTTTAAGTAGAAATAGATTAATGGAATACATCTCTGAAGGTAGTTCGGAAAGAAGAACTGTTTTAGCAATATTGCTCCACAAGTGCCATTTCATAATATGCAAAATTAAAGAAACTCCTTTTTATATTAATTTTGAATCAAATACTGTATGCATAAATCCTAAAGAATTAGAGATAGGATATTATGACGGATTTGTAACAAAAGAATGTGATTCAGAATTAAAAGCTAATGAACTTTTGAATAATATTAACGGAGCAAATCCTGAACTGAAATCATTTGTTTTGTTAATGAAATACTATAAACAAAATCTTACTGATAAGTCTGATATTGTTAAGATGGATTTTGTTTTAAATAAATATTCTGATATTTATCAGATAAAACGGAATTCACAAGAGTTTATAAACCCTAGTAACTCAATAGAAGAATATAATAAATTCTCATTGAATTCTATTTTAAATTTCCTGCATAATTGTCGTTTTTCATTTTATATACAAAAATGCAATCCTAATCTAAAGCAAATAAAAGAAGAACTTCGACATATAGAGAATATACAGGCAAAAACTGGAGTGAAAAATTTTCATCCATATGAGAAAGCTATAGAGGCTATTACTAAATGTATTGAACTTCACATAGAACAAGAAGATTTTGATAATAGGCTTATAGAAGATAAGTTGGAAGAACTTAACCGCGTGATTGTTTTATACGAAGAATCTTATGAATGGAGTCGATCTCACCAGTTTTTTCCTTTTCAATTACCATTTGAGGAGTCTATGTATGGTGTAAGTGATGAATCTATTAAACTATTTGTGCCTTCGGCTTATGCTAGATATATTAACTATAATATACTAAAAGAACGGTTAGAGCAATTTAATAGGACTAAAGAGTATTTGAGGTTTCGTTGCGATTTATCAATGGAAAGGAAAGAAATAACTCAGATAAAAGATGATATTAAAACATCAGATAAAAAAGCTTATGATTTAATAGCAATATTTACAGCAGCTATTACGTTCCTTTTTGGTATTGTAAATATTTTCATAAACAATACAACGTTGGATTTATACCAATTAATAGCTAACACGATAGGCTTTGGGATATTACTATTACTTTTTGCATCTTTATATTTATTTATTTCGCCATTATTAATTCAAAGGATAAATTGGTGGCAGTATTTTAAAACAGGTCGTTTTATAGCCGGTATAATATTAATAGTTATGTATGCTATATTAGCTTTCACATTATCAAGTGTAAGTAGGTCAGTAATAGATAAAATAGGCAAAACGGAATCTATAACAAAAGATTCATTATATAATAAAGAGAAGTTAGAAATACAGCAAATAAAGGCAGCCCAATAAGCTGCCTTTATTGGTATATTCATATTTCAGTAACAATTCAGACTTATTTATGACGTGCACCGGTTTTCCGTCGGGGCTTTTTTGTCCGTTTCTATTTGATTTTTTTCTTGCTCTGTATTTTTGTGAAATAACGTTGATCTGCAATTCTATGAATAGGAAAGTTTATATTGATGGAAATTTACTTGTTAAGAAAGGTATCTTTTATGCCCAAAATATAGTGATGGGTGTAGATGAAATGTTTAAGACTAATGTGGATGAAATTATATGTCCACCTAACGGACTATTAGAAATAACAGAGGACTATGGCTCTATTTTCACTGTCTATTACATAAAAGGCGGGTGTACTTTTTATGGTGGTGAAGATGGATTTATTTACATGTTTGAAACAAAACATGAGGTTACATGTGATAAGTATAAACAAAATATTAAATTAATAGAAAAATTAATAAATGAAGTTGAGGTTCCTGAAAATTTAAAAAATACATATTATCAGCAGCAATATGTTAGTGTTTTTGGTGCTTTAGAATACTTTCTTTTTGATACATTTATGGGGCAAGTTTGTAGTAACTATGATATTTATATAAAGGTACTCTCAAACCATGTAAAGTATTTGGAATATAGTAGAGAAATAAAAAAGATATTGAGAGGAAAGCATAATTTGGAGCAAGAAAAAATGTTTATAGCGCAATCAAAGGAAGTTATTTATCACAATACGAAACAGGTTGCAGCTTTATTTTCAGTTGCTTTTGATATGTCTGTTAATTTGGAAATTTTAAACAAGCAAATAGAGGTAAGAAATGATATAGTACATAGATTTGGGCATACAAAAAAAGGAGATGAGATTCATATGACAAAAGGGAACGTTGTATCTCTTATTGTTAAAACAGATATTTTAGTCAACGATATATCGAAAAGGATTACTGAATTTATAGAAGGGGCGACAGAATAAGCTGCTCCTTTTTTATGCATATTTTATTTGATAATACCTCTTGGTTTTGTATTTTTGTGGAGTAACTTTGATTTTATAATACTATGAATAGATTTTTATTAGCTGCTTTCCTTTCTTTTGTTGGGATTGTATTGTTTGCTCAAACTCCGTATAAGACATACTGCAATCTTATCGGTGATGAAAATTCACTAAAGAAGGGTGTTGTAAGTGTAAGAATTGATTATGGACAAGATGATTTGAAAGATAATAAGTTCGTAGATGAAAATGGGAAAGAGATAAAGTTCCACACAATGGTTTCAGCTATGAACTTCATGTCTAAACTTGGTTGGCAATTGGAGCAAGTGTACAATCGGATTGACCAAGTTGATGGAAGTCCCATGATTATTTGGGTCTTATCGAAAGAGATTACCTCTGAAGAAGAAATAACAAAGGGATTTCAGACCAAACGAATGTATGATACCTCTCAAGCTCATAAAAATAAGGTAAAGGTAGACTAATGGCTGTTTTTTGTACTGCAAAGTATTTCAGTTATTATCCGACTTTATCGGTTGAAGGAATTTGTTGGAGGAGCGGTTGAGTAAATCGCTCCTTTTTCTTTGTTTTTCCTATTGTAATAATAATTCTTCTCTATTTAGTTAGGTGTTTCGTTGTATATGGGGTTTTTATATAAATAATATTTATATTTGTATCCTAATCTCAGGTATTGTATTATGAATGACAAACAACAACTCCTTATTAATTGCACATCCCTTATTCCTGTCATAGGAACCTTGATTTTAATAAAGGTTGCCAACGACCAGCTTGTCACTATGGTTACTGCCTATGTACTTTGTGGAGAGCTTTTGGGCGTATTGGTTAGCCGGATATTGAAACTGTATCATATTGATGTGGTTTTTGTTTGGTTGGGCGGGATTCTTCTTTGGCTTTGGTATTGCTTTGGGGTACAGCCCAGTTATATAGGTTGAAAATTTTGTTGTAGTAGTTCTAGCTTTCTCATATATGAATAATTGCCCCGTCTC
>OHAB01000228.1_pt1 | contig 60089 bp, 57 predicted proteins | sample 1577031 | NCBI WGS metagenome assembly OHAB01 (sample SAMEA3541477, study PRJEB24748) | human gut metagenome | biome: human gut; feature: human-associated habitat; material: faeces | place: China | collected 2012 | reverse complement strand
TACGTATTGTGCTAGTTAAAATTTTTACTTGCAAAAAAAGTTCAACAAGAGTACATTTCTAAGTATTTCATCACAAAGAAGTGTATCTAATGTTGAACCAATCTCATTGTAAGCTAAATACTTTAAAATTTCAATCCCATTTATTAAATTGGTACAAATTTATTCAACCTTTATACCAAAAATATGTTCCTTCTTCTATTCGCCATCGCAGAAATATTCAGCACTGTAAATTAGATGATGTCCTTGTTATTTCTTTACTTTGTTGGCAAGTTGAGCTTAAAATTACTACTCAGCTTCGTTTTTATTACTTTTTGCAAAATAATATTTTTCCTAAATCTTCTCTTCCTGAGCGTTCACGTTTTAATCGTATTTGCAATAATGCTTTTTGTTTTTTGCAATGGATACGTATTGGTATATTAAAACAACATTCAAATAATCCTAAATACACAATTATTGACAGTTTACCACTACCATTATGTCAACCTATTCGTAATAAAAGATGTAAAGTACTTACAGATTATGCAGATATTGGCTATAATGCCACTAAAAAGCAATATTATTATGGATTGAAAGGTAGCTTTGAAGTAGGAAGTGATGGACACATTTGGGCATATACATTGAGTAAAGCATCTAAACATGATATAAAAATGGTAGAAGATTTGTTAAGACAATATAGATGTTAATATATTTTAGCAGACCAAGGATATCTAAGTAATGAATTAAAAAAGAAATTGGAAAAAGAAGGAATATGGTTTTGGACACCATCAAGAAAAAATATGAAAGAAAAGAAACAAGAAAATAGTAAATTTCTAAAAAAGAAGAGGAAATATATAGAGACAGTATTTTCTAAATTAGTAAATTTATTTGATATAGAAAGAATAAGAGTACAATCTATTTTAGGATTTCGATTAAGATTGGAACAATGTTTATTAGTTTATACAATAAAAAATGAACTAGCACAATAAGTTAACATAATAATTTATTATCAACTAATATTGTGAGGTTAATTATGGAGTTTTTTCAAAATATTATTTTAAAACAACACTCTTTTGGAAATAATACTATTTTAAATGACAAAAATACTTTTCATATTGCTTTTGGTATTGATGCTAATTTTACCATTGGTACAGGAGTTTTAATTTATTCTATTTTACAACAAACTAATCATAATATCATTTTTCATATTTTTACTGATACTATATATGATAATGATATTGAACGCTTTAAAATGCTTTGTGAAAAATATCCTAACATTGTTATTAATATCTATTATTTAAACCCCCAAAAGTTCAATCAACTCCCTACTTTTTATATTTGGTCTAAAGCAATTTATTATAGATTTCTTATTACTAATCATTTATCTAATATTACAGATACTTTACTATATTTAGATTCTGATATTTTATGTTTAAATAATTTTGATTTATTATTTGATATTAATTTAAAAAAACATATTGCTGGTGTTGTTTCTGATAATCCTTATATGTTAGATTATGCAAAAAACACTTTTAATCTACAACAATCATACTATTTTAACTCTGGATTTATGTTCATTAATTTAAAAAACTGGCAAAAAGAACAAATATCTGAAAAAGCTATCGAATTACTAACTAAAAAAAATAATTTTAAATACTTTGATCAAGATGTTTTAAATATACTACTTAATAACAAAACACTACTTCTTGATAATAAATACAATACCATTTATCGTTTAGCTGATATGAAAACAACCATTAATGATGATACTATATTTCTTCATTACACTGGTAGTACCAAACCTTGGCAAGCCTGGGGACAATATCATAAATTAACTCCTTTATGGTTAAATTTAAAAAATGTCTCACCTTGGAAAAAAGTTCCTATATCACAACCAAAAACATATAAACAAGCGAAATTTATGGCTAAAAATTTAAAAAGAAATAACCATAAACTATTATCTATTAAATGGTATTTAAAATATTCTTTATTAAAAATAAAAAACAAACTATAAAAGAGGTCGATTTTTCGACCTCTTTTTTATATTGTTTCTATTACTTTTTCATATTTAGCATACATTATATTCAAAGCAAAATATTTTTTTACAAATATATCTGCATTTTTTACTAATTCATTTTTTAATTCTTGATTATTTTTTATTTGCAATATTTTATCAACCAAGTCTATTTTATCACTATCATTTACTAATAAACCATTTTTATGATTAAAAATCACTTCATCTTTTACCCCAACTACCGATGTTGATATTACTGGAACTTTTGCCGCCATAGCTTCACATAAAACCAAACCAAAACCTTCATAATGTGTTGCCAATACAAATACATCTAATTTTGTAATTAACTCTTTTATATTGCCTTCAATAATTTTTATATTATTATTCAAATTATGTTTTATAATATATTCTTCACATTTTTTTCTAGTTTTTCCTATACCCATCAACACTAAATTTATATTTTCTTGTTTTTCTTTTACTAAATATTCTACAGCTTGAATAAGTGTCATCTGGTCTTTTTGTTTACTAAAACGAGCTACCATACCTACATTGAACACATCTTGTTTTTCTTTTGGTAAATCAAAACTATCAATATCTATACCATTATAAATAACTTCCACTTTACTTTTATCTATACCCTGCTTCATTAAATGATTAGCTACACCCTTAGATACACAAATATATTTGTCTGTATATTTATCTAATTTTTGTGTTAAATAACGTCTAAATGGTGTATACTTCTCCGTATTATGTTCTACATGTATTAATTTTACTGGTATTTTAGCATATACTAAGGCTAATTTAGTCCAAATATGTGTACTATATCCATGAACGATAATTAAATCTGGTTTACTATGTCTAATAAACTCACCTAAAGATAATATATAGTCTATAGTAAATTTGTCTTTTATAACAATAATACCTTTTAAATCAGTATTATTGTATTTACGAAAAATATCTATAACTTCATAACCCTTAGTTTTTAAATAATTACTTATATCTATTGCAATATTAAGTGAACCTGACGGATTACCAGATACAATACTTAAAATTTTTTTCAATTACTTCACTTCCTTTTAATTTTACCATCCAATTACCATCCAATTACCATCCAATTACATCCTTTAAATTCAAGCTTTTTCAACTTTTACCATCCAATTACCATCCAACTACCATCCAATTACCATCCAATTAATTTCCCATTCTTAATCTATCTGCTAATTTTTGTACACCTACATAAAGCTCTAATTTTGTTAATGATTTTGAATATGCTCTACCTCGTCCATTACCTGTGATTACTATTAGATCAGTATTACTTAATTCTTTTATTGCTCTTTGAAAAACATATTTACTAAGTTTTAATTCTTCTTTTAATTCTTTTGCTGTATATTTATTTTTACCATTTTTATCAATATAAGTAAAAATTAACTTAGCTTCCTTTGATAAATTCGGATATGTAGAAACTAAATCTACTTTCCATATTTTTATGTTTGTTTCTTTGAAATTAGTTTCTACCTGTGGTTGTTTAAAACTATTAGTAATTGCAAAATCAAATATTTCTGGTCCACCAGAACCTGCTCTCTCTGATAAACCTAATCTTCTAAACAATGTCATTATTACTGTATTTCTCGGACATGAATTTCCACCTTTTATAAATTCTTCCGTAGAAACTAACATCATTCCTGGATTATTAAATTCATAATAATTACTATATACATTAACAATTATAGATGATGTACTTACATAATAATCAGCATGGACAATCATATTTATTAATGCCTCTCTTAGAATCACTAATAACTTTTCTGGAGATTTTCTTATCAAATTTTTCTCCAGTTCAAAATCATCTGTTATTGTACTTTGTAATTTTTCCATTATAAGAAAAAAATAATTCATTAAATTTAAATTTAAAAAAGACATATCATCAGAAGCTACTCTATCACTCCATCTTGCATTATTTCCTCTTCTATCAAAATAATCTAAATGAAAATGTGGAAATCTATTTATTATAGCATCTATTTTTCCAAAAAATAATAAACCACCTTCTGTTATATAATATTTATTATCATTATAATCTAATTTTAAAGCTCCCATTTGTATTAGGAACTTTGATACATCCATATCTAAGTATTTTGTATCATGTGTATGCTCAAAAATATGTTGCCTATATTTTTGTATAGATAATAAATCTAAATCTCTTTCTATTGTATAATTTTTTAATAAACCCACATCTTGAGCTAAATTTCTATTTCTCAATAATATTTGTAACTGTTCTATATTAACTTTTACATCTGCTGAATTTAACCTAATATATGTATTTGTTAATACATTATTTAAGTAAATAGGTTTTTGCTGATGAGTTGCTTCTGGTACATTAATAATTATTATTGATTTATCTTCTATTTTTTTTATTTGCACATCGTTATTAGATAAAAGATTATAATTTACTTTATTAGTATTTGATATACATGTCCAAAAATCATCACATACTTTAGTTGGGTTTTCAACACCTGTAATTTCAAATTTATTTTTCTCTATATTTTTTATCTCAGTAATACCTAAAATAATTTTACCACCATGTGTATTTGCAAACGCACTATATGTTGACCAAAGATCTTTCGGTAAAATTCTCTTGCACTGTTTACATTCTATATCTTGATTTTCTGCTTCTAAATTATTTATAAAAGTAACTATATTTTCTTCTGTCTTCATTTAACATTAATATCTCCTATAAAACATTAATTAGTTTTATTATCTATTATCTCATTATATATTTCTATAATCTTTTTTATCATTATTTGATTAGCAAAATCTTTTTCTACTTTTTTCCTTGCATTTATTCCCATTTTGTTACATAAATCTTTATCTTGAGCTAATCTATTTATCTTATTTACTAAATCATCATCATCATTATATTTTACAAGAAATCCTGTTTCTTTATCACTTATAACTTCACTAATGCCACCAACATTAAAAGCTATAGCTGGCTTTTGCATTGCCATCCCTTCAGCTAAAACCAATCCAAATGTTTCAAAATATGATGGTAAAACCATAACATCTGCTATATCTATATAATTTTCTACATCTGTCTTATGACCTAATAAATGTACTCTATCTTGTAAATGATATTCTTTTATTTTTTTCTTTAAATCACTGAAACCTTTTCCTTTACCAATTACTACAAGATGCCATTTTTTACTAACTTCATAATTTTTCAATACATCAAGTAAATGCTGATGTCCTTTATTTCGCAAATTTTTAATACGCGAAACTATAATCATAGTAAAAGCCTCTTGTGGTATATTATATTTTTTTCGTAATAAATTTTTATTTTGTCGATTGGGTTTAAATTTATCAGTATCTACACCATTATATATTACTTGAATTTTTTCAGCTAAAAAGCCTTCTTTTATTGCAGATTTCCTAGAAAACTCACTTACAGCAATAATCTTATCCACTTGATTCATAATGTCTTTCACTTTTGCTGGTAATACACCATGAGCTGTATATACTATAGGAATATCTAATTTATACTTATTTCGTGTCTTTACGGCTACAATACCTGCTGCTTCCGAATTGGCATGTATTAAGTCTATATTATATTTTTCTACAATACGTTTTAATAATAATCCTGATATAAACTTACTCAATCTAATCGGTAAAAAAAAATGTTTTATTCCTTCTTTTTGTAATTCAACCGCCAACGCTCCACCAGCAGAAGCAATAAATACATTGTAGCCTAATGATTTTAAACTACGAGCTACCAAAGCTACATATGATTCAGCACCACCTATATTCATACGAGGTACTAATAATAAAATATTTTTCATAAAAAATTACTCCATAATTTTTCTTAAAGAATTAACAATATTTTCTACCTTTATATTTTCTGTTAAAACCTCACAACGATATAATGATTTTTCAGGAGCCCATGCGTCTAAATGTGCTTTTGTATGAATGTAAAATAAACAAACTGTAGGTACATCTACTGCCAAACCTAAATGCATAGTTCCTGTATCCACACTAATTAAAGCTTTACAATTAGCTAGTAGCGCTCCAAGTTGAGCAATAGTTGTCTTATCTACTAAATTTATAAAATCATCTTTAGCTATTTTAGACAATTCTTCTCCATATTCTTTTGCTACATTTCCTGCCCCTAATAGTAATAAAGTATAACCTTTACTTTTTAATGTTTGTATTAATTCTTTACAATCTTTTAAAGGCATATCTTTTTCTTTCTTTTTAGAAGTAGTACATATTGCTACTAATTTATTATCTTGTATATTTAAACCTTCTAATAACACTTCAATATCATCATATGATGATTCTGGCGGTATAAATTTCATTGGTAATTCTCTTATAGCTTTTTTACTATATTGTTCTAATAAAATACTATTTTTAGTCTGTACTTTTGTCTTACCATGATAATCTATTTCTCTAGGATTATCTAATAAAAAATTTATTATACCTTTATTTTCAGCATATACTTTTTTAGCCCCAAATAATTTTGCTAAAACAATACCTCTTTCATTACCATAGATAACAAAAGCTGCTTCAAAGCCTAATTTAAATTTTTCTTTATATTCTTGATAAAAATTCCATGCTCCCTTTACACCATGATGTTTACCCTTTTTATCATAAGCTACTACTTCATCTACTCCATCACAGTAGGTTGCTACTTCTACAAATGGCTTATTAACAATAAAAGTTATATGTGAATCTGGATATAATATTTTTATATTTCTACATAAAGGATTAGTAAGTAAAGTATCTCCAAAAAAAGATGTATTAATAACTAAAAATTTTTTCATAAAATCTTTCCTTAAAAATTTATTGAATATCTTCTTCATATTCGTATAATATATTATTATACACTATATCTAAGGTTAGGAAAAATTATTATGTTTATACTATTATTAATTATTTTATGTATATTTTTTATCTTATATTTAAAATTTAAAAATTATGTACCAATTTTAATGTATCATCGTATAGCCAATATTCCTGGTGATAGAAATGCTCTACCTAAAGAAAAATTTGCCGAGCAACTAGAATATTTATCCACGCATAATTATCATACTATTACACCAGAACAATTATATAATCACTTCGTAAATAAGACTAAATTACCTAAAAATCCTGTTCTACTAACTTTTGATGATGGCTATCAGGATAATTATCTTGAAGCCTTACCGCTATTAAAAAAATACAATATGACTGCTGTTGTTTTTCCTATTTACAATTGGATTGGTAAACCTAACAAATGGGAAAATTTCGGTAAACAAGAAACTACTACCATGAATTTAGCAGAATTAAAATCTTGGCTTAATCACGGTCTAGATATCCAACCTCATACTGCCAACCATCCATTCCTAACTCAATGTAATGAGGAAAAATTAAATTTAGAAATTATTGATACCAAAACAAAATTTGAAAAATTATTAGATAAACCTATGGATTATCTTTGTTACCCATATGGTTTTTTCAATCAACAAGTAATAAATATAGTAAAAAAAGCAAATTATAAAATGGCATTTGCCATCTTTGAAAATGTTCCACTTTGGCATATTGACCTTTTTGCTCTTCCACGCATTCCTATACCTTCACACCAAAAAATGTGGGAATTCAAATTAAAAGTAAGCTCTATTCACATTATTTTCGTTGCAATGCGAAAATTGGAACGACAATTTAAACAACTAAAAAATAAATTTAAATAAATAAAAGGCCTCAAGAATATAAGTTCCTGAGGCTCTTTTTATTATCTTATACTAAAATATCTTATATGAATATATCTTCTTTTAAAGGAAATATCATATGTACAACAAATAAGAGCTATATATGCTATGATTTCACAGCTTTCTTCTAATAATTGATTATAATTACCAAATTGCACTAAACCTCTATCAAATACACATTGACCCAATATGCTTGTCACTATAAAAAACAAAAATTCACCTAATGGAATGTACCAACAAATTCCTTGTCTTCTGCTTTGATAAAAATATACTCCCAATAAAATCAAGACTATTAAAATTAAAATCCCTACCATTGGATAAACTACTGAACCATACCATAATTCATGTACTTTTACAAAAATCTGTTCACCATTTTTATCCATACCAATAGGATAAAATACACGACCCCAACTCAATTCTCTGCCAATCATCAATATATAAATTATTATCGAAGCTACATAAAACTTTATACTATCATATAAAATAAAATCTCGTATTTTCCCTATACAAATTACAATACCTAAAAATAAAATTACAACTTCTAAATTCTCTAAAAAATGATTTTCATAACTATATTCTATAGGTAAAACAAATGATAACCCAATAAAAATAATAGCTAAAATACACAAAATAACTAAAGCTTTTGTATATCTAATTTCAAAATTTAACATCTATATTCCTTCTTTATTTCTTTTTAAATGATATATCATAAGTAAAGCATACTAAAGAACAATATGCTAATATCTCTGTGCATTCTTCTAATAATTGACCATAATCTGCTAAAAACTTGATTAAATTTTTCTCAAATACTATCTGGCTCAATATCATCATAATTATAAATAAACGAATGCTATATCTAGGTATACTACAAATAATCTGTTCTTTTTTTATGTATTTATAAGTTTGTATCATTAAAAATAATGCTATTAAAACTAGTACTGCAATTATAGGATATACTATTGGACCATACCATATTTGATGGATATTCATAAAAATTTGTTCACCATTTTTATCAATACCGATAGGATAAAACACTCTACCATAACTTAATTCTCTAGCAATCATAACAATATAAAAAATACCACATGCTAAATAAAACTTATTAATTTTATCTTTATTTAAATTTGCAGTTTTATATAACATATTTATAAAACCAATTCCTAATACAAATACTTCTAGATTTTCTAACAAATGATTTTCATAACTACATTCTACCGGTAAAATAAAAGCTTGAGGCAATAAAAAAACCATCAAACCAATTAAAACATAATATGTCTTATGCATATATTTATCTACACAAACCATCAATACCATCCTTTACAAAAATTTAAATTTATTTTCATCTAAAATTCATTTTTATAAAATATACTATAATTGAGATAGTAGAATATTTTTTATCTATAAACAATAATAAAGAAGTAAATTTTAAATAATTTACTTCTTTATTTTTTATTATTTTTCAAAACTAGATTTTTCTGGCAAAATTCTATCAAATGCCTGTTTTATTCTTTCTTTCATAGGTTCAAAATCCACATTATCATTGTCATTTATACATATCATAGGCATTGCTTGATTTTCTATAATTTTAAATAGTTCTTGATTTTGTTCTACTCCATTATAGATTTCATAAACCTTACCTTTTACATGTCTTCCTATTGGATAAAAATTTCCTCTAGTCAATTGCCAATAACGAATAAGCCAATTATCTAAATCTAATTTACTTCTAAACTTATGTGACGAAGTATCATCTAATGATTCATATTCTTTTTCCCAAATATCTTCATATTCACTTTTCAAAAAAGAAAAAGCTAAATGATTATTTGCAAATCCTTTAAATCTATGTTGCCCATAAAAAATTAAATTACGTAAAGCATTCCAACCATAAGCTAAATTTACCCATTTACTAAAATGCTTTTTCATCTGTTCCTTTTTATCAAAATGTCCATTTAAAATTGTTACACAATTTAATTTTATAAATGGCATCATATCTTCTTTAGTAGTTGTACTAATTGTACTAGTTATCGCAAAATCTGTCGGCAAACAATCTTTACCTGCAAAAAACAATTCTCTTTTTACTGGTCTTAATAAAAACATATCATCATTAAAATAAACAAATCTTTCTGCTAAACCGTTTATTCTATGCAAATTTAATTCAATAGGCTGGGAACTAAATGTAGGTAAATATTTTTGTGGTATAAAATCGCTATGTTTAGCAATATTTAATTTGGGATTATCTATATTTAACCATTTAGGCAAATGACCATAAGTTACAAAATGTATTTTGTTAACCCATGGTGCAAATTTTTCTACAGCTCTAAACCAATATTGCATATTATCCCAATCACGAAAACGCACATTACGATTATCTGCATTTTTATTGGGACTATACTTTGCTTTTTCTGCTTGCCATACTGGATCATTACCATCAACCCAAGTAACTACAAAGTCAATTGGATAATCTTTTTCTATCATAATAATCTACCTTCTATGCTTCATTTTATTTTCATTTTTTAACACTATAATAAAATTGGGTTTTTATACATTTTTAATAAATAACATTAATAAGAAATCATAAAGTATAAAATGATTTCTTATTAATATTATTTATTTTTCAAAACTAGATTTTTCAGGTAAAATTTTATCAAATGCTTGTTTTATTCTCTCCTTCATAGGTTCAAAATCTACATTCTCATTATCATTTATACATATCATTGGCATCAATTGATTTTCTATACTCTTAAATAAATCTTGATTTTGCTCTACGCCATTATAAATTTCATAAACCTTACCTTTTACATGTCTTCCTATAGGTTCAAAATCACCTTTTGCTAATTGCCAATAACGCATAAGCCACTGATTTTCATCTGTTTTATTTCTAAATTTATGCTTACAAGTTTCATCTAACTCGTCAAATTCCTTATCCCATAAATCCATAAAAGTTGTTTTTAAATATGAAAAAGCCAAATGATTATTTGCAAAACATTTAAAATGATGCTCTCCACTTAATATTAAATTTCTTAAACTATTCCAGCCATACTCTAAATTTATCCATTTACTAAAATACTTTTTCATTTGTTCTTTTTTATCAAAATGAGTATTTAATATTACTATATTATTAAACTTAACATATTGTACTGTATCTTTTTTATCAGCAACACTCAAAGTACTAGCAATAGCAAAATCCGTTGGTAAACAATCTTTACCTGCAAAAAACAATTCTCTTTTTACTGGTCTTAACAAAAACATATCATCATTAAAATAGACAAATCTTTCAGCTAAACCCTCTATCCTATGTAAATTCAATTCAATAGAATGTGAACTAAATGTAGGTAAATATTCTTTTGGTATAAAATCACTATGTTTAACAATATTTAACTTTGGATTATCTATATTTAACCATTTGGGCAAATGACCATAGGTTACAAAATGTATTTTGTTAACCCATGGTGCAAATTTTTCTACAGCTCTAAACCAATATTGCATATTATCCCAATCACGAAAACGCACATTACGATTATCTGCATTTTTATTGGGACTATACTTTGCTTTTTCTGCTTGCCATACTGGGTCGTTGCCATCAACCCAAGTAACAACAAAGTCAATCGGATAATTTTCAATCATCTTTTAACAACTCGCTTTGTCTTAATTTTTCTATGACTTGATTTGGTTTTATACTTGCTAAGCAATCTATATTCTTAGCACAAGTACGCTTCCAACAACCATCACATTCATGACCTGCTAAAATCACATTTTCACTTTGTCTATATGGACCATTTCTATTAGGATCTGTTGGCCCCATAAGCATAATTGCAGGAATATTTAAAGCTGCTGCTAAATGAAGATTTCCAGTATCTCCACCCACAACAGCCTTTGATAATTTAATAAGTCTAGCCGTTTGCATCAAGCTTGTTTTTCCCACAAAATTTATAATATTATTTTCTCTAGCTAATTTAATAATAGCTTGTGATTTTTGTTCATCATCTTTTCCAAAACCAATTAAGACTACTTTTAAGTTATATCCTGCTAATAAATCGCTTAATTTAGCAAAATTTTCTACAGACCAACATTTATTTATCCAATTAGTACCCACTGCAAAAATTATAAATTTTTGATTTAATATACTCTCTTTAATCAATAAATTATCTACAAAATCAATTTCATCTTGTGTATTAACTAAAGGAAATATTATATTTTCTGTATCACAATCTAAACATTTAACAGTATCTAAATATCTATCTACAATATGACCATTTTTATTATTGCCTACTATGCGTTTACTGATTAAATTGCTACCTTCACGCATATCTACATAGCCTATTTTTTTCTTTGCCTTGGCAGCAAATACTACAGCTGCTGACTTAAATAAACCTTGTAAATCTATAGATATATCATATTTTCTTTTTTGCAATAACTTAGCAAATGGTCGATAATTTTCCTTAAAACCATTCCATGATTTAAATGCTTTTTTATGAAAAATAATTATTTCATCTACATATGGATTGTGTTTCACCAATTCATATGCTGTAGGTTCCACAACCCATGTAATATGCGCATTAGGATATCGTTTTTTCAAAACATATGCTACAGGTAATGCATGAATTACATCTCCTATTGCACTTAATTTTACAATTAAAATATTCATAAAAACCTCATTACTTCTATCTATCGAAAATATAAATTAAAAATTTTTACTAATATATTTTTCTATTATTTGATTTTACCAATATTTTTTCAAATAGTAAATACTTATTTACTATTTAAAGTCCCAAAAGAAAAGCTACATCTTTAAATTATCTAAAAATGTAGCATATCTTTAAATTATTTAATTAATATATATCTAATATTTTTTGTACTATATTTGTGGTAGAACATCCCTCTACTACTTTTATAAATTTTATCTTACCACCATATTTTTTTACTGTTGATGTTTCTGGAAGAGATTCTTCTGTATAATCTCCACCTTTTACATAGATATCTGGTTTTACTTTACTGATTAATTTATCAGCTGTTGTTTCATCAAAAATAACTACATAATCTACAGCTTTTAAACTATCTATAACCTCTGCTCGCTCTTTTTGCGAAACAATTGGTCTTTTGTCTGATTTATACTGCTTTACAGACTGATCACTATTTAACCCTAAAATTAAATAATCTGCTAATTTACTAGCTTCATTTAAATAACGAACATGACCTGCATGTATTAAATCAAAAGTGCCATTAGTAAGTGCTATAGTTTTATTACCCTTACGCAAGATTTCACAAAACTTTTCAATATCTTGTATATCTATAATCATCACTAAAATCCTATCTGTAATTATTATTTTTTCAATACAGCAATTAATTCCTCATCAGAAACTGTAGCTGTTCCCATTTTACGTACAGCAATACCAGAAGCAAAATTAGAAAGTTCAGCTGCTTGACTTGGCATCGCACCTGTAGCTAATGCTGTGATAAAAGTAGCAACACATGTATCGCCTGCTCCTGATACATCAAATACTTCTGATTTATCAGATACTGGGATATTATGCACATCTCCATTTGCTTCAAATAAAGTCATACCTTTTTCGCCACGTGTAACTAAAATTCCCTTTGCTTGCATTTTTACTAAAAATTCCTGTGCCGCTTTATATAAAATTTCCTCATTATCTATTTTATAGCCTACAGCACTAGCTAATTCCGCATCATTTTGTTTTACATAATCAGTACCTACAAAATTGAAAATAGCATATCGAGAATCTATTATTGATGGTATATCATATTCTTTACTTAAAGATAAAATTAAATCACGAATTTTAGGTGTAATTGTTCCACTACCATAATCGCTCATTACTACACCTTGCATCTGTGGCATGACCATTTGAATATAATTCATCAATTCTTTTTCATATATTTCACTGATAACTTCATTACATTCTCTATCAATACGTACTACCTGTTGACTTACTGTAGCTCTACCACCTGCAATAACACGTGTCTTAGTAATAGTTTTGCGATTTTGATCACAAAACATACCTTCCGTATTTACATTATTTTCTTCTAATATTTGCTTTAAATTTAAAGCACCTTTATCTTCGCCTAAAATACCTACAGCAAAAGCCTTTCCGCCTAATGTAGCTACATTATTAACTACATTAGCAGCACCGCCAGCCACTGTTTTTTCTTCTGACTCTATCAATACTAAAACTGGCGCTTCACGAGAAATACGAGAAATATCGCCTTTTAAATATATATCAGCAATCATATCACCAATAATTAAAATGCGTTTTCCCTTAAATTTTTCTACAAAATCAATCAATTCCGGCTTCATAAATTCACCTTTTTTCTCTATATATTAGAAATTCAAGAAATTAAAATGTAAACTCCATTTATCTTTTTTCTGTTCATATTTTAATTCAGTTTCTACACAATGCCAATCATGATACCAATAATAATCTAAATCTCTTAAACGAAGCTGATCAGAAGCATCATATCCTGTTGCTACAACAAAGCGATTTTTATCATCTATAGTATAACTTAGACCTGCGGATACTTTTTTGGAATAATCTTCCAATCCATACTGGAATAAAGTATTTTCTGCACTAACTCTTGAATAATGATATCCTGTATAAGCTACTAATCTATCAGTTAATTCACCAAGTAAAGTCACATCATAATACAAACTATTATAATTGCTATCATCATAATCTTCATAAACTAAGCGATAACCTATGCTTGGAAATAATCTAAATTTACCTTCTGTATCTAAATTTATAGGATCATGATGGAGAGATAAATTATGTTCACGATGCCAACTTTTAATATTATTTTCTTCCCATAAACCATATTCATTATACAAATTAAAACTAAGTGGTGTATCACCTATTCTACTGCCATAATTATATACATATGCTATATTTTTTTCTAACCAACGATCATCATCATCTTCATATTTACCATTTTCTACTTTAAAAGTACTACCTGCATTATTCCAAGCTACACCATAAATATTTCTCATATCATGCTTAGTAGTATATTTTAAATCAGCATAAGCTTTTACATTATCCATCAGTGGTGCATCTAATTTATAACCGATAGATAAACCATCATCATCATTTATACGAATACGCAGTGGTATCCATTGATTTTTTCCATCGCTATTAGTACCTATTTTAGTACTATATTCATCTGTTTGATAAATAACTTGACCTTTGATCAAAAATTTCGCATTATATGCTACCATATGGTCATCAGGATAAATTTCAATTTTCTCAGCAGTCAAACAGTAATCTGGTTTTTTCGCAGGACAACGTGTCATCGTGCCATTGTAAATTATATAGTAATCAGGATAAAATTCTACTTGTTCCCCTGAAATATATCTATTATCTACACGACCTTTTACATTATTCATTACACCAGTTTTTTCATTATAATTATATTTTGTTTTCTCACTGTTGATATCAAGTGTTGGGTTAGCTACCTGCATAACATGAGCAGGAACAGGAATATCCACATCACCTGTATTTAAATTACCATTTGCATCTTCAGTAGTCATGCGTGAATAATTCTGAGTGATTTTTACATTACCCTTACCATATACTTCACCTGTTACTGAGTCATACATAATATCATTACCCTCAAAAATAATTGGTGCTTCTTGAGGATTTTGTATAACAATGCCTTCTTTTTCATATTGAGCATCTAATTCTGCTTTAAATTCATTAATAGCTTTATTTTTTTCTTTATCTCTAGCTTCACGACGTTGGTCTTCAACATAATTTAAGATTTCAACATCAGTATCTGAAGCTAATACTGGCTGATTATATGTACATAAAGATAATGCACTTAATGATATCGCCCACAATATTTTTTTCTCTATTTTCATTAAAATATTCACCTATCTTAAAATAAATTTAACTAAATACACTTAAATTATTATACCATGATAATATCTTCTTTGCCGAATTACTTTTCGCTAAAATCTAAAAGGACTCTACATTTATTGCAGAGTCCTTTTCATTTATCTATTATATTTTTCTACTAAGGAACACAAATACATTGCTTTTTCGTCTGTCAATGTATCTTTTTGCATGCGCCAGCCCCAGTTAGTGCCTACTGTACCAGGTAAATTCATTCTAGCATTACTATCCAACTTCAAAACATCTTGCATTGGCAATATCGCCATCTTAGAGGCACTAGCATATGCTAATTTTACCAATTCCTCTAATAAAGCCTCATTATCATCAACTTTAACTTCTAATAAATCTGCTAAAACTGCTTTATCCTGCGGAGATATATCCTCTTTAAGCCAGCCTAAAGTTGTATTATTGTCATGAGTGCCTGTATAGACAATGCTATTTTTCGGACTGATAAAGTTTAATTTATGATATTTATTTGCATATAATTCAAATTGCAAAACTTTCATGCCTGGGAAATTACAACTATTTTTCAAAGCTTCGACTTCTGGCGTAATTACACCTAAATCTTCAGCAATGATTGGCACATCACCTAAATATTCTTTGATTTTATCAAATAAATCTTTGCCTGGACCTTTAACCCATTTACCAACACGAGCATTTGTGGCCATACCAGATACTTCCCAATAAGCTTCAAAACCACGGAAATGGTCAATGCGAATTATATCTACTAAATTCAACAATGTAGCTATACGTTTACGCCACCAACTATAGTCATCTCTTTGCATTACCTTCCAGAGATAATGTGGATTGCCCCAAAGTTGACCATCTTCACTGAAATAATCTGGTGGCACTCCTGCTGCTGTCTTTAAGGTGCCATCAGCATTCAAATTAAATAAATCTTGATGTACCCATACATCAGCACTATCATGTGATGGAAAAATTGGAACATCACCGACTATTTGTATGCCTCTTTCGTTTGCATAAGCATGTAAATCTTGCCACTGTTTAAAGAAAATATATTGCTTAAACTTAGCATAAGCAATATCTTGTGCCAAAGAAATTCTACAAGACTCTAAAGCTTGAGGTTTACGCAATTTTATATCTAAATTCCATTCATACCATGGTAAGTTTTTATAATATTTCTTTAATGCCATGAATAGTGCATAATCTTCAAGCCAATAACTTTGCTGTTGACAAAAAGCAGTATAATCTGCATCTGCTACAAAATTTGCAAAAGCTTTTGTTAAGATTTTTTCTTTATAAGCTTCTACTTTTACAAAATCTACTTTATCAACATCAGCTTTATAATCTAAAACAATATCTTTAGCTTCCAATAAATTGATTTCCACCAATTTTTCAGGAGAAATAAGCATAGTATTGCCAGCAAAAGCAGATGGAGATTGATATGGAGATGCTCCATATCCTACTGGATTTAATGGCAATACTTGCCAAATCTTTTGTTTAGCTTTTACTAACCAATCCACAAAATTATAAGCTTCTTTTCCTAAATCACCAATACCATAATCAGATGGAAGGGATGTTGGATGCATGATAATACCAGCTTTTCTAGCATATTCTATATTTTCTTTTTCCTGTTCAAATACTAGAGCTGTGAGCGGTTCAATTTCTATCTTAGCTTTATTATCTATGATTTCCACATCAGGATACATATTAGTTATTTCATGTAATTTACGCTGACAAAAACCATGAACATCAATTTCTATCGTCATAGTCTTTTCTTGATGACGATTTAATACCACTAAAATGCAATCATCATCCATTTTTTGTCCAAATCTATCTTTGCCTAATTTTGTAGTTCTCATATAAGCTAAGACATCATCTTGAGCATATACTGGTATATACCAACCAGTTTGCAATACTTGTCGATGATTGCGCAGTGCTATCATACGCGTAAAGAAATGACGTAAATTATTATCAGCTTCATCCCATTTATAGCTTGCTCTATTATGTGGGTCGCGATATCCCTGCATACCGATTTCATCGCCATAATAAATTGATGGTACCCCTGGCAATGTCATCTGCCAAACAACAGCTAATTTCAAACGAGCAATAGCTAAACGTAAATGAGCATCATCTAATTTGAATTTTGCCTGTACACTAGCTGGTACATTTTCTACACTTGGAGCTTCGCCTAATAAAGTCAAAATACGTTCTACATCATGACTACCCAATAAATTCATCATGGCATAGAGATTTTCTTCAGGATAATTTTCATGCTGATTTAAAATACTTACTTCTGTTTCTTGAGCTGATTTATTTCTCAAAATAAAATCTAAAATAATTCTGCGCAATGGATAATTCATCGCACTATCCAGCTCATAGCCACAAAGATATTCACGATGAACATTATACGCTATTTTATTTGAAGCATCTTCCCATACTTCACCGATGATAACTGCATCTTTATCTAATTTCTTCAATTTTTGATAAAAACAACGTGTAAATTTCTGTGGCAATTCATCAATTACATCTAAACGCCAACCACTTATGCCTTTATCCATCCAAAAATTCATTACACTATCTTCACTACGAATGATGAAATCCATATATGATGGTGTTGTTTCCTTTGTGTTTGGCATACTTGTAAAGCCCCACCAACAATCATATTTACAAGGATATTCCTTGAAATCATACCATTCATAATATGGAGATTCTTTGGATTGATATGCACCTACACTGTCAAAATTGCCAAAGCGATTGAAGTATATACTATCACTGCCAGTATGACTAAATACACCATCTAAGATGATGCGAATTCCCATCTCTTTAGCTTGACTACAAAGCTGTGCAAATTCTTCATTAGTGCCAAACATTGGGTCTACTTGATGATAATCTGCCGTATCATAATGATGATTAGCACGTGATTTAAAAATAGGATTAAAATAAATCACAGATATTCCCAAATCTTTTAAATAAGATAATTTCTCTTTTATACCTTGGATATTTCCGCCAAAATAATCATAAGTGACTACATTTTTAGTATCTGGGTCTAAATAATACATTGGTGGCTCATTCCAATCACAATGAAGCACCGCATGTTTTTTCTGTGGAATATTATTGCCACTACGATAAAATCTATCAGGAAAAATCTGATACATAACGGCTTTTTTAAACCAATCTGGCGTTTTTACATCTTTTTTAAATACTGTAATCTGATAAGATGGTGGCACCTCTAGTGCTTCTTGACCAATATCACCCATTTGCGCCTTATTATTGCCATAATATAATAATTTGCCATCAACTAATTCAATTATAAAATAATACCAAACAAGACAACCATCTTCAGGCATATCTAAATCAATAAAATAATGTTTTTCATCCCATGAAGATTTTTTTAAATTATAATATATTGAACCACAAGTTTCTTGCCATGTATGTAAACGCACTAAAGAAACTTTATCTTTTAAATCAACATCAATTGCCAATCTCACAAAAGATTGTGTCGGCACTGCCCCTATAGGACTGCGATAATATAGATTTTGCGAATCATGAAAAATCATTTATATTATCCCTCCCCTGATTAAAACTTTAATTAAAACTTCAATCATCTATAAAATAATTATCGCTTAATACAGACCTTATTTTGTTGAGTAAGCAAAATTTTATAAAAGTCGTATTAAGCGATAAAATTTTTATTTTAAACTAATTATTAAGCCTTTAAGCTATTATACAATTCTTTATATTGTTTAGCTGATTCTTCCCAACTGTAATCAGCAGTCATAGCATTTTCTACAAGATGAATATGTTTTCTATCATCAGCAATACCATCTATTGCACGTTTGATGGAGAATAATAATTCATGTGCATTGTAGTTATTAAAGCTAAAGCCATTACCAGTTTGAGTGTAATTGTTATATGCTTCAACAGTATCTTTTAAACCACCTGTAGCACGTACAATTGGCACAGTACCATAACGAAGAGCGATAAGCTGACCAATACCGCATGGTTCATATTGAGATGGCATCAAGAATAAATCACTTGCAGCATAAATTTGATGTGCTAATTCATTATTAAAGAAGATATTAGCAGATACTTTTTTCGGATAGCGCCACACAAGACCTTTGAACCAGTCTTCATATTGTCTATCGCCTGTACCTAAGATTACAAATTGTACATTTTCATATTCAAGTAATTCATCTAAGATACGTGTAACTAAATCAAGACCTTTAGCTTCAACTAAACGAGTTACCATACCAATCATTGGAATCTTGCGATTTACTGGTAAGCCCAATTTTTTCTGAAGTTGTTCTTTATTATCACCTTTGATAGCAATTGCATTATGTACATCAAAGTTTTTAAAGATGTACTTATCAGTTTCTGGATTATAATCTTCATAATCAAGACCATTGATAATACCAGATAAATCTGCATCACGTTTTTGAAGCATACCTTCAAGACCTTCACCATAATAAGGATCTTGAATTTCTTTAGCATAACTGCGACTTACAGTAGTAACTTTATCAGAATATACGATAGCACCTTTCATGAAGTTGATATCATCGAAGTATTCCAAATCACCATTGTTGAAGCATTTCCAATCAAGACCTAATACATCTGGTAAATATCCTTTCCAGAAACGACCTTGATATTTCAAATTATGAATAGTATATACTGTTTTAATCTTGTTATAGCGTACATCTTCATTATGTTCGAGTTTTAAATAAACGCTAATTAAACCTGTTTGCCAATCATTCATATGAATAACATCTGGCCAGAAATCAATATGAGGAAGCATTTCAAGAACAGCTCTGCAGAAGAAAGTAAATCTTTCTACATCATCTGGATAACCATAATATCCTTCACGATAGAAATATTCCTGATTATCAATGAAATAAAATGGTACATCTTTATAATCGTATCTATCAATACCTAGATATTTTTTACGCCAGGAAACATTGATTTCACCATCATAAATATGTTCCATATTATTGCGATATTCTTCTTTTATACCACTGTATTTTGGTATAACAACACGAACATCTACACCTTTTTGTTTTAATTCTTTAGGTAAAGAACCCGCTACATCTGCAAGACCGCCTGTTTTTACAAAAGGCACAGCTTCTGAGGCTACATATAAAACTTTTAACACTATAACACGACCTTCCTCTATGATTGTATATATAGCCCATATAATAAAAATTATATGGGCTATAACTTAAATTATTTCAAGGCATAAGCTTTAGCCTTTTGACGTTGTTTTGATCTATTACCATTAAGTTTTACTTTTTCTGGTTTTTCAGCTTCAATCACTGTCTGTTTTTTAGCTTCAACAGGACGCAATTTCAATCTGAAATATACTGTACCAAGTGGTGGTAAAGTAATTTGAATAGATTGATTTAAATTATGCCAGAATACATCTTCTGATTTAAAGTCACCTTCATTTAATACATTAGAACCACCGTATTCTTCTTTATCTGTATTAAATACTTCTTGATAAATACCTTTTTCAGGAACACCAATGCGGTAACCATGACGCACTTCTGGAGTGAAGTTACATATTACAATGATGAAATCATCTTGGTCTTCAGCATAACGAATAAAGGAAATAACGCTATTTTCATTATCGTTACAATCAATCCAGCGGAAACCACGCCAATCAAAGTCTACTTGCCATAAAGCTTTATGTTCACAATAGAATTTATTCAATTCTTTAGAGAATCTCTGCATTTTTGTATGCATTGGATACAATTCAGCTAAATGCCAATCAAGACTATCATCATATTTCCATTCGATAAATTGACCAAATTCGCCACCCATGAATAATAATTTTTTACCAGGGTGAGTCATCCAATAACCAAAGAATGAACGAAGACCAGCGAATTTACGCCAATAATCGCCTGGCATCTTTTCAATTAAAGAGCATTTACCATGAACTACTTCATCATGAGATAATGGCAATACAAAGTTTTCAGAGAAAGCATACATCAAGGAGAATGTAATTTTATCATGATTCCATTTACGATAAATAGGATCAAGGCTCATATATTTGAGCATATCATTCATCCAGCCCATATTCCATTTATAGTTAAAGCCCATACCGCCCATATAAGTTGGACGAGAAATCATAGGCCATGATGTAGATTCTTCTGCCATCATTAAAGCATTAGGATGATATTTGAAAATCGCTTCATTTAGATTTTTAATCAATTCCATAGCTTCAAGATTACCAGTGTCACCATATTTATTAGGTTCCCACTGACCTTCTTCACGACCGTAGTTTAGATATAACATATTAGCTACAGCATCAATTCTAAGTCCATCAATATGATATTCATTTAACCAAAATAGAGCATTAGAAATTAAGAAGCTATGCACTTCACGACGACCATAGTCGAAGTTAGTTGTACCCCATTGCCAATTTTCACGGCGTTTTTCATTATCAGATTCATATAAAGTTTCACCATCAAAACGGCGAAGACCATGAGCATCGTTACAGAAATGTCCTGGAACCCAGTCCATGATTACAGCAATACCATTTTGATGAGCTAAATCTACTAAATACATGAAGTCTTTTGGTTCACCATAACGACTAGTTACTGCATAATAACCAGTTGCTTGATAACCCCAAGAACCATCAAATGGATGTTCACAAAGTGGCATAAACTCAATATGAGTATAATTCATTTCTTTAACATAAGAGATGAGCTGTTTTGCTGCTTCTCTATAAGTTAAATAATTACCTTCAGCATCACGACGCCAAGAGCCTAAATGCACTTCATAGATAAGCATAGGTTTATCATAAGAAGCTTCTTGTTGCTGTTTTTTCTGCCATTTTTCATCATGCCATTCATAACCGCGTAAATCATAAACGCGAGAAGCTGTTTTTGGTTTCTTTTCAGCATAAAAAGCATAAGGGTCTGCTTTTAAGAAACGTTCTCCACCATTGAATGGCTCTATAGAATATTTATAAATTTCACCTTGCTGTAAATTAGGAATAAAAGTCACCCAAATTTCACCATCAGAAATTCTCTGCATTGGGTTTTCATTATAATCCCAATTATTAAAATCTCCTACTACACTTATGGCTTTAGCATGAGGTGCCCAAACAGCAAAGCGTACGCCTTCTACTCCGTCTTCTACTACAAAATGAGCTCCTAACATTTGATACGCATAGAAATTTGTACCTTGATGATACAAATACAAATCAAAATCTTTTAATGCGGATACTTCCATCTTTTTAGTTCTCCTTTGGAGTCATTTATTTTAATAAATTAATAGGTTCTACATTCCAGATATCTTTTGCATATTCGCTGATAGTTCTATCACTAGAGAAGATACCAGAATGTGCAATATTGATTAAGCTGGATTTCAACCAACCATAGCGGTCGAGATATTTACCTCTAATTTTTACATGAGCATCAATATAAGAATTGAAGTCTTTGAATACGAAATATTCATCATTACTATTGAATAAATAGTTGTGTAAGTCATGGAAATCACCATTACCTACGAATGGACCAGTCAATAATTCATCAACTACATTGTGAATTGCTGGATTTGTATTATATTCAGTCCATGCGGAATATAATCCATTTTTATAGTATTCCATTACTTCATGTTCTTTTAAGCCAAAGATAACGCAGTTATCTTCTCCAACTGCATCGCAAATTTCCACGTTAGCACCATCTAAAGTACCAAGTGTGATAGCACCGTTCATCATGAATTTCATGTTAGATGTACCGGAAGCTTCTTTACCTGCAAGAGAAATCTGTTCACTAACATCAGCTGCTGGGAATAATTTTTCTGCTAAAGTAACACCATAGTTTTCTAAGAATACTACATGTAAACAATCGTTTACATCTTTATCGTTATTAACAATATTAGCTACATTGTTGATTAAGCGAATTGTTTCTTTAGCGATATGGTAACCAGGAGCTGCTTTACCTGCGAACATATAAGTACGAGGTAACATTTCAGATTTAATAGATGGATTTGCTTTAATCAAATTATAGATATGCATTACATGTAAAATATTCATAATTTGACGTTTGTAAGAATGAATACGTTTAACTTGAATGTCATATAAAGAGTTAGGGTCAATAGTAAATCCACTACGACGTTTGATATGACCAGCTAAATAAATTTTATGTTCTTTTTTAACTTCTGCTAATTTATCAAGGAATGCTGTATCATCTTTATAATCTAATAAATCGATAAGACGAGATGGGTCTTTACGCCATTTATCAGAAATAGCTTCATCTATTAAGCTAGAAAGCTGTGGATTTGCAGCAATGAGCCAACGACGATGTGTAATACCATTAGTTTTATTATTGAATTTACCTGGGTAAATTTCATCAAAGTCACGCATAGTATGTGCTTTTAAGATATCGCTATGAATTTTAGCAACACCATTTACGCTGTGGCTACCTACAACAGAAAGACGAGCCATATGAACTACGCCATCTTGAATGATAGATACTCTGCGTACACGGTCTTCATCATTTGGATATTGTTTACGAACATCTTCTAAGAAGCGTGCATTGATTTCTTCTACGATCATGTAAATACGTGGTACGAGATTTTTAAACATATCAATTGGCCAAGTTTCTAATGCTTCTGGCATAATTGTATGGTTAGTATAAGCTACTGTATTTTTAGTGATATCCCAAGCAGTATCCCAATCCATACCTTCTTGGTCAATGAGTACGCGCATAAGTTCAGGAATTGCCATTGCTGGATGAGTATCATTGATATGAATAGCAATTTTTTTCGCAAAATCTTTTAAATCACCTTTACGGCGTTTATAATGACGAACAATACTTTGAACGCCTGCAGATACAAAGAAATACTCTTGAGTCAAACGAAGCATTTTACCTTCATAAGAGCTATCTTCTGGATACAAGCAAGAAGTGATTGCTTGTACACGATAAGATTGACGCAATCTTTCTTGTAACTGTTCTCTAGTACCTGATAAAGAAGCAAAATCTTGAGGAACTTCAGCATTCCAAAGACGAAGAGTATTTACTACATTATTGTGGTAACCTACGATTGGCACATCATAAGGAACAGCTGCAACTGTATTATATCCTTCATGAACTAATTTTAAAGAACCATCTTCTTGTTGAGCCATATAAGCATTACCGCCAAAATGAACATCAACTTCTTTGTCAGCTTTGCGATATTCCCAAGCGAAACCATTTTTAAGCCAATTATCAGGAATTTCAACTTGTTGATTATCTATTATTTTTTGTTCAAACAGACCATATTGATAACGGATAGTACAACCATGACCTGGAAGGCCTAAGGAAGCCAAAGAATCAATAAAGCAAGCAGCAAGACGGCCAAGACCACCATTACCTAAACCTGCATCTGGTTCCTGTTTAAAGAGTTCTGTAATATCAATATTCAAGTCTTTCAAGGCTTCTTTACAGATTTCTTTCATATCAAGATTGATCAAGTTTGTATTTAATAGACGACCTAATAAGAATTCAATGGAAAAATAATATACTTCTTTGCATTGATTTTCTTCATAGTATTTATTAGTCATAATCCAGTTTTCACTGATGTACTGACGAACTGTTCTAACTAAAGTCTGATATAATTCTTCTTTAGTTAATTCATTCCAATCTTTACCAAATAACATATTTGCTGTTTTTAAGAAATTTTTCTGTAATGAAGCTCTCTCTTCAATTTGCTTATTGATTATTCCTACACTCACTATTACTTCCCCCTATAAGTTTTTACCTTAATCGCACTACCCTGAAATAAAAACTCTATATTTCTAAAAAAACCAAAACCTATATATTAATAATTTATATTATATATATTTATAATTACTATATTTTTTAACCTATATTATTTTAATATCTTATCTTTTGTTAATCAAATAACTGTATTTTTTTCAATGATCAATGGATAATTTTCAGCACCTTTTAACCATTTACCATCGGATACTACTACATTTTTATCGCAAATTACATTTTCTACTAGAGCATCATCTTGTAATTCACAATTCTGCATGATTACGCTATTTTTAACTTGAACGCCTTTTCCGATTTTAACACCACGGAATAAGATACTGTTTTCTACAGAACCTTCAATTACGCAACCATTTGCAACTAAAGAATTATTAACTTTTGCTTGTTTTTTGTACTGTACAGGAGCTTCATCACGAACTCTTGTATAGATTGGGTTATAACCCATGAATAATTCTTCCCAAATTTCTGGTTCTAACAAGTCCATATTAGTTTTGAAATAGGAACTTGTAGAGCAGATTTCAGATACATAACCTTCATGTTGGAAGCCATAAATATTTAAATTATCCTGATGACGTAAAATACCATCAATCAAGAAATCATAGCCACCACGTTCATATGCTGTAGATATGATTTCCATGAATTTTTTACGGGACATTAAATAAATACCCATGAATACTTTGGAATTTTCATAAACAGCTGGACGGTTAGCAATTTCTGTAACAAGACCATTTTCACCAGTCTGTAAAATAGTTGCATTATCTGGACGTTCTTTATTTTCAATATGGTAAACCATAGTGATATCAGCACTAGTATTCTGATGGAAACGAAGAGCTGTAGTAAAGTCTATATTATAAACAAAACGGCTGTTGCAGATTAATACATATTCTTGTTCAGACTGTCTGATAAAGCTCATATGTCTATAGAAAGACTGTAAGTTACCATTACGGCTATCTTTATCCATTTTTATAGCTGGTAAATAGAATAAACCATCATGACGACGTGCTAAATCCCAGTCTTTACCAGAACGAAGATGGTCTAAGATAGAACGAGATTTTGCTGGCATCATCATACCAATTTTTGTAATACCAGAGTTAACCATGCTAGATAAAGCAAAGTCTAATAAACGATAACGACCTGCAAAAGGTAATGTTGCAACAGGTCTTTTTGTTGTAAGTGTTCTTATTTGTTTATCGTCTTCATATAAATCCATTATTCCGAGAACATTTTTCATAATTATATCCCTCTCTTATTTTATCCCACATTTACATTTTCAGTTGCATCGGAAACAACCATTGGTCGTACAGTTTCACCTTCAGGAATTACTACAATAGTGCCATCGTCACTACCTACTTGAGCAGTTGCTTCAATTTTGCTGTTTTGAGCTACAATAGCTTTTTCAACAACAGCATCTGCTTCAATTTTTGCAAATGGCATAATTACAGAATTGCTTACTTTTGCACCTTTAGCAATGCGTACACCTGGGAATATAACAGAATTTTTTACTTCACCGCAAATCATAGAACCTTCGCTTACAAGAGAATTTTTAATTTTAGCTTTTGGTCCTACATAGTGAGGTGGCATAGCCATATCCGCGGAATAAATTTTCCATTTACCATTCATTTCAAATGGTTGTTTTTCTTTTAATAAATCCATGTTTGCTTCCCAAAGGCTATCGATTGTTCCTACATCTTTCCAATAACCTTCAAATGCATAGGAATATAATCTAGCTTGGTCAGCTAACATTTTTGGAATAATATTTTTACCAAAATCATGGCTAGAAGTTTCATCTTTAGCATCATTTTCTAAGTATTCACGTAAGAAATTCCAGCTAAAGATATAAATACCCATAGAAGCTAAATTGCTTTCTGGTTTAGCAGGTTTTTCGGCAAATTTAGTAATACGACCTTCTTTATCTGTGCTCATAATACCAAAACGAGAAGCTTCTTTCATTGGCACTTTAATTACACCAATTGTAGCTTCTGCTTTATTCTTTTTATGGAATTCAATCATTTTTGCATAATCCATAGTATAAATATGGTCACCAGACAAAACTAATACATAATCTGGATTAGCTTTATTGATAAAATTAATATTTTGATAAATTGCATCTGCTGTACCTTTATACCAATCTGCACCTTTTTCTCTAGCATATGGAGGTAAAATATATACACCACCATTTTTACGGTCAAGATTCCATGCTTCACCAGTACCTAAGTATGTATGCAATTCTAGTGGACGATATTGAGTAAGTACACCTACTGTTTCAATACCAGAATTTGCACAGTTACTTAATGGGAAATCGATAATACGATATTTTCCACCAAATGGTACAGCTGGTTTAGCTATATTCTTAGTTAAAGCTCCTAATCTGCTCCCTTGACCACCAGCCAATATCATGGCTAAGCATTCTGTTTTTCTCATAATATAAAACCTCCTGAAAAAATAAACATAGTCTACACATCTTGTCAATTTCGATAAAAATGCAGGAATTAATCTATAAAAACTATTAAAAATTACACAAATATAACAAATTACTTATAAAAACTTAACAATCTTAACAATTATCGTACATTTTATAAAATTTAGATTAAATAAATTTACACAACCCCTTTTTCTGTAAAAACTTCTCAAATAAATAAAATTCGTTACATTTTCATTTGACGATATTACATTTCTATATAAATTTTGTAAATCCTGCTAAAATCCAAAAAAATTTTAAAAAATTTCAAAAAAAAGCAGAGCTTTAAATTTGCTCTGCTAAAATTAGACCTTTTTTATATTTACTTACGGTAGAAATTTGTAAATCAAATTTTTCACTAAGTTCATTTTTTAAAGATAATAAATCTTCCATTCGTCCAGATTTTAATTCTATTTCTACTTCACAAATAGGAGATTTTCTTTCATTTCCCTGCACAAATCCACAATCTAAAGCTATTTCCAGTTTTGAAGCAAACCAATTTATATCTATACATTCACGTACAAAATCAGTTATTACAATCGGAATGAATTTCTTACCTTTAGTTTCTTTGATTAAATTCCAAATCTCACCTACATCCGAAAAAACACTTATATCTGCTTGTAGGCTTGTTACTTTTTTATTAATTTCCACACGTTCAAAAACGCCCTGTGTGTTTACTTTTCCCGATTTATATGTTGCTACAAAACAATTGTTTTCTTGTCGTACACGATAGGCAATTTTATGTTTTTGATAGAATTTTTCTTCCGTATCGTAATAAATAGCCTTCATCACTATACTTTGTGGTCTTTGTCCTTCATTTTCTTGCAAGAATTTACGTATATTTTCTACTTGAGCTTTATCTTTTATTTCCATTTTTATTTCAACTTCTCGATTATTCATGAATTTCCCAACAACCTTTCTCTTTTAATTTTAAGATAGCCTGATGCTTGCAAATCAAACTACTACGATGAGCAATACTTATTATTCTCGTATCTGGTAAATATGTTTTTAACATATCATATAAATTTCCTTCTAAAGTTTCATCAAGTGCTGATGTAGCTTCATCCAAAAATACAAATTTAGGTTTATATAATAAAATTCTCGCAAAAGCTATTCTTTGCTGTTCACCTAAAGATAAAATTCTACTCCAATCATCAACAATATCCAATTTATCTACTAAATTTTCTAACTTACAAGCTATGAGTATTTCTTTTATTTCTTCATCACTATATTTTTCACTGATTACTTCTTCGACTACAGGATAAGAAATTGCCTGTCTTAAGCTACCAAGTGGCAAATATGGTCTTTGTGGTAAGAATAAAAATTCTTCTTCTTTTGGCAAATAAACATTGCCTTTCGCATAAGACCAAAGACCTGCAAGTGTTCGTAAAAGAGTTGATTTACCCACACCAGAAGCACCCATGATCAATAAAGATTGATACTTCATCAAATCAATTGTACAATTCTTGATTAAAACATCTTTATTTTTATTAGGAAGGAAAACATCTACATTTTCTATACCGACTTTAATATTAGAAGCATTATCTATCATTAAATCAGATTTCAAATCCAAAGCTTCACTGACATGACGATTGAAACCATCTAAACGGCGAACTACAGAGCACCACTGTGCTATAGTTGTATAAGCATCTACAAAATATGACATTGCCCCTTGAACTTGTCCAAAAGCATTTGATACTTGCATAATCCAACCAACTTGCACCTCTTTAGCAAACCAACGCGGTGCAGCCAATAATAATGGAATGATAATCGCCAATTGACCATAACCAGCTGTAAAACCGTTTAAGATTTTTTGACGAGTCATAATATCGCGGAAATTGCCAATTACAATCTTAAATCTAGTCAAGAAATTTTCTAACTCAGGCTTTTCACCACGATAAAAAGCAATCGACTCTGTATTTTCTCTGACACGCATCATCGCAAAACGGAAATCAGCTTCATATTTTTGCTGTTCATAATTTAAATTGATAAGTGCCTTACCCACCTTATGAGTGAGATACGTACCAACGATAGAATATACCAAAGATAACCAAACCATATAGCCATAGATAGTAAATTCATAACTGCCAATAGGCACAGTGATAATTCCTGATAAATTCCATAAAATTACAGTAAATGCCACCAAAGTTATCAGTTGACGCACAAGACCAATCGTCAAAGATAAAGTCAACGCTACAAATTGATTAATATCCTCAGAAATACGCTGATCTGGGTTATCCATATCTTTTCCCATCAATTTCAACTTATAATAAGCTCTATTTTCCATCCATCTAACTAAATATTTATCAGTGAGCCATTCACGCCATTTTATCTGCAATAATTGTTGTAAATACACAGAATAAACGCCAATCGCTATATAGATAGCGGCAATCAAGGAAAATTTGCCCACTAAATACCAAAAACTATCAAATTCATAGGCTTGCAAAACATCCCAAAATTCTTTATACCAATCATTTACCAATACCGTCAAAAATACACTAGCTAAATTTAAAATTAAAACAACAGCTAAAATACCATAAGCCTTCCATTTTTGTTCAGAACGCCAATATCCTAGTGCTAAAATTTTAAAAGCCTGTAAATAATACATAATTCTTCTTGAAGTCAAACCATACACCTCTATCCTAAAATTAATTTTCATATCTTCTAAAAAAATATGCTAAAATAAATATATTGCTTACTTTTCTTTCATGAGCAAGAAAAGTAACAAAAGAACTCTACCTCCCGATATCAATTTTACTTTGTCAATTATAAAATTATGTCTATAACGCTCTAAACTCGCTTTGCTCAAACAGTAGAGCTAAAACCATAGCCATAATTTTATCCTTTCCAATAGCCTACGGCTACCGTAAAATTCGCTAACGTGAGGGACATTCGGTATTATTTTTAATAATGCTAAATAATTTGTTATATTTTCCGCATTATAAAATTTAGCGGTAATCGCAAGATTATTGAAAAACATTATCATTGAATACGGTTTTTGCTTAACTGTCTGAGCGTAGCGAGTTTTAAGCTTTGTATGAAATGATAATTTTTTTCAAAGCTTAAATTTTATCTGCGGTGGCTTTCTTTGGTTCGTTTCTTTGCCATCAAAGAAATGAACTTATAATATAAGGAGGAAAAAATTTTTTATGAATATTTTACTAGCTATTGCTGTTATGATTGTTATCATTATTGCTAGTTATTTAGCTGATAGAAAATACCCTACAAAGAGAATATTTATTATTCCTTGTGGCATTATTTTACTTTGTTTTGTAGCTGTCTATAGTTCTTTAGTGATACCATCTTCTTCAAATTCTATCTCCACTGAGCAACGTTTGGCTATTTTAAACGAACAACCTTATTTTATAACATGGTACAATGATTATAAAGAAGATATCAATCAGCTAGATAGATTTGCTACAGTTTATCACAAAATCATTTCTAATTATGAAAATCAATCCATATCTGCAACTGAAGCTTTAAGTCAATTGCAAAGATTATATGATGAAACAAATGCTTTTAATAATTCATTACAAGATGCTTTACCGCCAAGTGAATTATCACAAAACAATTATACATTAGTTTATAATATTTTGGAAAAAACTCGTGTTTATAGTTATAAATTAAATGAAACTGTTCGTCAAAGCATTGTAATCATTAATGAAGGAACTTACAATCAAATTGAGCATAAAGATATTGTAAATAATTTAAATCGTATTTATGCTATTGAAGCTCCTATAATGTTAGATATCAATAGCGAAGTATCGCAAATTAAAGATAATCTAACTATCCCAGAAAATTAATCATAAATATAATATATAGATAAAATAAAAGGTGATACTAAAAGTATCACCTTTTTTATTATAATTATTATTATAAATCTTTTACAATTGTTTTGAGATATTCCGCAAAGTCACCAAATAAATCATCACGACGGAGAGCAAATTCTACTGTAGCTTTTAAAAAGCCTAATTTATCGCCTACATCATAGCGTTTGCCGGTGAAATTATAAGCATAAACATTTTCACGTTTTGCCATAACTTTGAGTGCATCTGTCAACTGTATTTCTCCACCTTTACCTGGCTTAGTATTTTGCAATACTTCAAATACATCTGGAGTGATGATATATCTACCAAGCACTGCCATTTGACTTGGAGCTTCTTCAATGCTTGGTTTTTCAATCATGTCATTAACTTTCATCAATTGTTCATTGATAGTTGGCACGCCTGCTACAATACCATAAGAAGAAACCTTTTCTTTTGGCACTTGTTGACAACCTAAAATAGTAGCACCTGTTTGTGTGTACATATCCATCAACTGTTTTAAAGCTGGCATTTCAGGATTATAAACTATATCATCACCTAATAATACAGCAAATGGTTCATTATCAATGAATGCTCTAGCACATAAAATAGCATCACCTAAACCACGCATATGTTTTTGGCGAATGTAATGTACATTGATTTCTGATGTTTCCTGTACCATTTCCAATAATTTAGTTTTACCTTTAGCTTTTAATTCAGCTTCTAAAATAGGTGCACTATCAAAATGGTCTTCAATTGCACGTTTAGCATGACCACTGATGATCAAAATATCTTCAATACCGCTAGCAATAGCTTCTTCCACTATGTACTGAATTGTAGGTTTATCTACTATTGGTAACATTTCTTTAGGTGTTGCTTTTGTCGCTGGCAAAAAACGAGTACCAAAACCAGCAGCAGGTATAACAGCTTTGCGAATACGTTTCATAACAATCTACTCCCTATAATCTATTCAAATAAATAAAATACTTTAAATTATGACAATTTTATACAATCAAAAATCATTATATCATAAAAAAAGATTTTCTTCATAAAATTATTAACTCTATTGATTATAAAGTTTACCAAATTATAACTATGAAGAAAATCTCTCTTTATTATTAATTTTTAGCTATCCTATTCATTCCTATTGTAAGTCTTATTTTTTAATTACTAATCTTATCATTACTATTTCCTCAAAATTTAAGGCTTTATTCTTCGTTTATCTTTTTTATTTCTTCTACACTTAAATTAGTATATTTAGAAATAAGCTTTATATCTACTTTATCTTTTAACATATTTTTTGCAGTTTGTATAGCTTGTTGATATAACCCTTTTTGCATGCCTTGCTGTAATCCTTGCTGTAATCCTTGCTGTAAACCCTGCTCTAAACCCTGTTGCAATCCTTCTTCTTTAAATGCATTCATATAGGAATAATAATCTCTTATAGCTTTTTCTCTCTGTTCATATGCTCTACGTTCTATTTTATCCTGTAAAAATGTATCTTCAAATTCTACTGCTTCTTTAATTGCTGGAGTTGTCATCGCTATTTCCTCCAATTCTTCTTTACTATATTTCCCTGAAAAATAAGCAATCCATGCTTCAGAGGCTCTTATTTTTCGCATATCCTTTAAGGTAAATTTGGGCAATTCTAAAAAATGTATCTCTATATGGTCCGTAAGTTTTTTATGAGATTTCACATTTAATAGATTATAGATGTTATGCCATTCTTGCTCATCTTCCAAATAATCAAATGCTAATAGATTTATAGCTATAGCCTTCTTTAATTTCTTATATTCAGCACCTTTTTCTAATTGCTCTGAATACATCTTTGACCAATAATATAATGAACGCTCAGCCATTAATTTAAACGGACAAACTTGCACCTCAATATCTACTTGCGTACCATCATTTAAATCCGCTCTAATATCTAATTTAGATAATTTACCATCTAAAGTTAATGGTTCATTATCTTTATCTAAAAAACTTATATCTGTAAAATAGTTTTTATCATCTTTATTTAAAACTCCATTTAAAAAACTAAGTGTTAAATTCTTTCTTTTTTTATCCCCCAAAAGTTTTTTAAAATATAAATCATTTAATCTATTAAAATTTTCCATGATAATATTCCTCCATCATCTATATTATAACACAGAAAAATATCGTAAAAAAATTAAACTGCACTTTCAAAAGTCAAATATAAAGCAACTTTTAAAAATGCAGTTTATTATACTTATTATAAATAAAATCTCTGTTTTTATTTTTATTAATGATTGACCTGTTTAGCTAAAGTTTCATTCATATGTCTTATACCTTCTTCTAAATTAGCCAAATGTTTATCCATGCGAAATAACAAAAAACTTGCCACTACCATAGGAAAACCATAATTTGCTATATACGTAAAAATATATTCCATATTATCACCTTAATTCTTTATTTCTCTAGAGATTTATTAATAAAAGCTAATGCTTTACGATAATTTTTGCTTACAGCTTGTACAGATATGTGCAATAATTTTGCTACTTGTTTATATTTTAATCCCTTAAATACTACCAAGATAAAGACTTCATACTGTTTAGGTGGCAATTGATGAATAATCTTCATTATATCTAATCTAGAAGAAATACTATCAGCTAACTCCTCATCTACTGCCAATAAATCCCCAAATTCTTTTACTTCATCTTCATCATCTGTATTCATTTGAGCAGATAATGACACTTCATTTTGCCAAATACGCAAATACCTACGAAATAAAGTATGCACACCTTGATATACTTTTACTTTAGCATAACCGGCAAACGGCACACCTAAAGACTCATTAAAATCTTTAATTGCCTGATAAAAACTAATCACGGCTTCTTCATACGCCTCTTCTTGAATAGATATTAAATGATGTTGTCTAGAAGCACTATTTAATAAATTCTTATACTTATTTAATAATAACTGTATAGCATAATTATCTCCAGCTTTAGCTTTTATTAATAGTCTTTCCATCTAATCGTCTTCTTTCTATCATCAAGAGAATAATTTAAAAGAAAAAGGGGTGACACGCACCCCTTTTTCCTTATTCCGCAGCTATTTCTGCTGTGTCCTGACGATTTACACTACCTAAATTATATTTTTGTAAGCCCGCTATTTTTTGACCGATATCTAAAATATCATCTTCTGCTAAAGAAGGATTGATATAACCGAAACTACGACTGCTATAGCTAGCTTTACCTGTAGAAGTAGTACCTGTTTCTACTTTAATAATGATTTCACATTCTGCATTTTTCTTAACTGCCATAATACATTCCTCCTAATAAACTATAAAATTATAAATTAAACTTAAGCTAAAACATCTTGTGTAGTAGTTGTAATATATGCTTCTTTAATCGCTGTTGCTTTATGATTATCTTTGATAATAGCCTGTGTATCAATCATTTTCTGCATGACTACATCGACTTCACTTTTTGTCAATTCATCTTTAGGATCTGCTAAATTATATTTAAAATCGTCTCCATTATCTAAAGTAAATACCATTGTTAATTTGCGTGTATCTGCCATTAAAAATCACTCCTTAATTTTAAAATTTAAAAATACATCATAGCTTTGATTGATAACATCTTTTGCCGCCGTTTTTTATTCATCTTATCAACTCCTTACACTTATTTACTTGCAACTTAGATGGCAAAAATCAACCCCCAAATAAAAAATTTTTTTTAGCAAATAAAAAAGGCAAACTATTATCCAAAAACATAATAGTTTGCCTTTCGCTATATGTGCAGTTATGAATTTAAACTTTATATATTTTCTGCGAAGTATTTTCTAAACTTATATTTTTAAGGTCAAATAAATTTGAGGCGTAAAATTTATCCATTCTCATACCAAAACCAATACAAATTTTAAAAATAGTATCTTCTGTAGGATTACGACTTTTTTCACTTAATAAGCTAGCCACAGTTGAAGGTGGCATTCCTGCTTTATTTGCCAAGCCATTTATGCTCAAATTATAAGCCTTACATAATTCCAAAATCCTATAATCTACTGCCTTTATAAGTAGCATTATAATCATCTCGCTTTTTCTTAAATTAACTATATTATACTCTTATAAAAATAAAATGTATTCGACATATCGTAAATTTTTATAAAAATAACAAAAAATTTCCCCAAATTTGCTTAAAAGGTTTAATTTCTTCATTTAAACTGCAAGTAAATCATTAAAGGAGTGATTACTTATGCAAAATTTTCAAGTAGTAGATATCTCAGCTTGGCAAGAAAAACTCAATTGGCAAAAACTAAAAGCAAATAATATTCAAGGCGTTATCATCAAAATAGGTGAGTACACTCATCTAGATGAAATGTTTATCTCACATGTAAATAATGCTGTAACTTATAATCTGCCCTATGGCATATATTATTATGCTCATGCTTCAACAATTGATGAAGCTATAGCAGAAGCTAATTGGGTAGATAAACAAATCAAAACATATCTCAATGGACAAAATCCGCCACTTGGCATTTGGTATGATGTAGAAGATAAATCTATGCTCAAAAACAATATCAATGTAGCTTATATGATTGGCAATTTCATCAATCGACTAAATGAACTAGATTATAATTATGTAGGTCTATATAGTTCCTATAATTGGCTCACCAATATCATTGACTTAAATCTACTTGCAGATTATATTCCCATCTGGTCTGCTCAATATTATCATGAAAACAGCTTTAAACTTGAATATCCTAATCGTATTTGCAAGATATGGCAATACACAGATCATAAGCAAATAGATGATATGATACTTGATTGCAATATTTACTATAAATAATATTTACTTATAATCAGCTATAAACCTAAAAATCTATTTTATAGATAAAAAAGCTCATATATGCTATAATACTGTATAGCAAAATAACAAAGAAGTTTAATTATTTACCGGTAGGAGCTATTGTAATTAATGGTACAACATCGTATGTAGCTAATAGGTTCTATGTATCTGTAGTGGTGAATATTGACGAAAAATCAAAGCACAATAAAGATTTAGAAACATCATACCGAGCTATAAGTGATGGCATTGGTATAGATTTAGCAATTATAAGCAATGGTAAAATATTCAAAAATATAAATAAAAGTTCAAAAGTAAAAAGACTAGAAAAACGGCTTAAAAGAGAGCAGAGACATCTTAGCCGTAAATATGAATTTAAGAAAAAGAAAGGTGGTAAAACTGCTACAACAGCCTCTGCAAACATAGAAAAGCAAAAGCTAAAGGTACAAAAAATTCATCAACGAATTAGCAATATCCGCGTTGATAAATTCTATCCAAGTTCTAAAACCTGCCATGCTTGCGGATATATTCATAAAGGTTTGAAACTTAAAGACCGTGTATATATCTGTCCTAAGTGTGGTTATAGAGAAGATAGAGATTTCAATGCTTCGCTCAATTTGCGAGATGCTAAAAAATATCGGATAGCTTAACAACAAAAGTACTGATATGTGTACCGATGGCTAGTCGTGAATTTACGTCTTTGAAGTGTACTAGAACATGTGAGTAGTTGTTGGATTTATCCAAAACCAAAGCATACACGATGAAGAATAAATTTTCTCAAACGTAAACATTTTTGTCTATGTTTTTAGTAGCAAAGTATTATTATGCAAACAATGACCTTAGAAGAGCTCACACAAGGAAAAGTATTTATCAGCGATATTTCTACAGAAAATACTACTACTATTAACGGAAATAAAGTTATTATTGGTCGTTATGCTGTATGGTCTCCATTAAAGGATAAACCTGGACATATGATTATTGAGGTTGGTAATGACTTAGCACAACTTCAGCAAAAATATAATATCTCTGATAGTTTAGTATTCAAGTTCTTAAAATAAACTTATAGGTGTAATATTATGGCAAACATAAATCTTTCAGAATTATTTACACAAATTGGGCTATCAATGCAAGAGGCTCAGCAAAAAATTGAACAGTTTAATTATCTGACATTTATTAATCAATTTAAAAATGTAAATAATTCTAATGATGAAAATTCTTCTATTTTAATACCTAAAACACAACAATTTTCATTTAAAATAAATGATACAACACAGATTTTAGATGTCCCTATTATCACTTTATTCAACCACAATAATTTAAATTTAAGTGAAGTTAAAGTTTCTTTAAACATTAAAAATTTCATCTCTAACGATAAATTACTTAATATCGAAGTTGGTTCAAACCAAAATAACAACAGTTCAAACATAAATGAAGGAACTATAGAAATCATCTTCAAAAAAGATACTACTAATGAAGGTATAGCTCGTATTAAACAAGAAGCTATTAAACAATTTTAAATTTTATAAATGAAAGGAGTTTCTCTCATGGCAGATATTAAACAACAATTTACAGGATTACCTTTAGGTCTTTTAGTATGTACCCCTATTATTGAAGTTGCTAAAGGACAAGCCGAACTTTGTCGTGTTTATTTAGATTATGTTTTTAAATTAGCCTACAAAGATGGTAAGCAAGATGGTGAAGCAAACGTTATTAAATTCAAATTAAATCGACCTGTCACTGACGGAGAAGGTAATATTAGTCAACAAGAAATTGAAGTTTCCGCACCTTTAATTTCTCTTGTACCAGTTCCTGCCTTTACCATGGACGAAGCCACTGTTCAATTTACTATGGAAGTAAAAGAACAGGTTGTTGATACAAGTAGTAAAGACACTTCTACTTCCTCTCAATTTGGGGCTTCTTTTTGGGGATTTAATGCTCAATTAAGTGGTAGTGTAACAACATCTGCCTCAAATACAAGAAGTACCGATCAATCTGCTAAATACAATATTTATGCTAGAGCTTCTCAACAACCACCTGCTGAAGGTATGGCAAAATTAAGCACTATATTTGCTTCAGTAATTGAACCCATTCCTACTAAAGGTAGTAAATAGAAAGAGGGCTTTTTATGTATGGTAAAAAACCTCCATTTTCAATGAAACCACATTTTCCCACTTTGAATCCTACTAATATGCCAGCTGATTTTCCTAGACTTAATACTCCTTCTGGTCAAAATTTCCCATCGCTTCAACAATTTTCAATATTTAGTCTGCCACCAAAGCAAAGTTCTTCCATATCTTCAAATGATATGCAATACATTACTCCAGGTAAATATGCTGTATTAGGTTTTTTTGCAGATAGTCATAAAACTACAGAAACTGATAGATTAATGGCTACGCAAATAGGAAATTATTTTTGCTGTCATACTTGCGGTCGACGTCCAAGAGCTGATGAAAAATTTACTCCAGATCATCAACCTCCTTCATGTATTTTTACAGAACTACCTCATGAATTAGGATATTCTCATCAATTTTGGGAATTTAAATATGGTGGTTGGTTATTTCAAACAACAAACATTACAATACCACAATCATTAGGCGTTAATTACACATCTTCTGTCTTTGGAGAAAAACAATTTTTATACCCACAGTGTCGAGAATGTAGTAATAAACAAGGTTCTGTTTGTAGACAAATGCTAAATAAATAAAAAACAAGTTCTTTGTCAAATGTTGAAGTAAATCTAGATAGGTAGATTTTTATCTACCTATCTTTTTTGTTCTAAATACATTATTCTTTTCTTAAACAATGAAAATTAAAATTAACAACATAAATATCTTTTAAATTAAGTAAATCTCCATAAACTTCATCAGTAGATACTTGATGATAGCGAATATTACCATACTTACGACAAGCATCCATCAGTACACTTGTACCAATTACATTTGTCTGTAAAAAGATTTCTGGATTTTCAATATATCTATCCAAATAAGTTTATCTAAATAGATTACTCTAATAAGTAAAAAAACTCAAAAAAATTTTTTCTTTAAAGTTTCTTTATATTTATCTTTTTATCTTACTATGATTAGATGTATTATTTTAATTCAATATTAACCAACATCAATACTGATTCTATTACTTTGTCCATATCGTAATATTTATATTCCCCTAAACGACCCCCAAAAATAATATTTTTATTTAAATTAGCTAATAATCTATATTTATTATATAAATTATTATTTACTTCATTATTTATTGGATAGTATGGCTCATCATTATGTGTCCATTTTACACTATATTCTTTTGATATTATAGTTTTATCTATTTTATTGCCCTCTATATCTTTTCCAAATTCAAACCATTTATGTTCTATTATTCTAGTCCATGGAATTTCTTTATCTGTATAATTTACTACTGCATTACCTTGATAATTAGCACTATTTAAAAATTCATGTTCAAAATTTAATGTTCTATATTCCAAATATCCTAATTTATAATCAAAATATGCATCTATTGCCCCTGTATATATAATTTTTTTCGTTATAGAATTAAAATATTCCTTATTTTTTAAATAATCCACGTTTAAGATTACCTTAATATTCTTCAACATATTCTCTATTAATTTGGTATAACCACCAATTGGTATTCCCTGATATAATGCATCAAAATAATTATTATCATAATTATATCTAACAGGTAATCTTTTTATAATAAACGATGGTAAATCCTTACACTGCATCCCCCATTGTTTTTCAGTATATCCTTTTATTAATTTTTCATAAATATCAAATCCAACTAAAGATATTGCTTGTTCTTCTAAATTACTTGGAAGACCTATATTAGCTATTCTCTTTTGTTCTTCTATTTTACATTTAGCTTCATCAGGTGTTATTACATTCCAAATTTTATTAAATGTATACATATTAAATGGTAAAGAATATATCTCATTTTTATATCTTGCTATTGGGGAATTAGTAAATCGATTAAAATTAGCAAATTGATTTATATACTCCCACACTTTTTTATTATTAGTATGAAATATATGTGCACCATATTTATGCACATTTATTTTTTCTATATTTTCTGTATATATATTTCCACCTATATGATTTCTTTTTTCAATTACTAAAACTTTTTTATTTCTTCTTTTTGCTTCATATGCAAATATTGCTCCATATAACCCACTACCAACTACTAAATAATCATATTCTTTTAACATAGTTTATTTTTCCTTCTTAAATTTTACAAATTTCTACCCATAATCCTATTTTTTCAATATTTTTTCTATACATCTCTAAAAATTCATCACTAATATCTTTTATTACTGGTATTTTTCTTTTTAATGACTCATATTTAGAACTCCCTAGATTATGACCTTTTATTAATTCTACTTTTAATGGTTTATATTTGTATAATAAATGTAATATATTCATTACATTTTTTTCATCGTCAGTATATCCTTTTATTATAGGTATTCTAAATATCACATTTTTTTTTGCATCAAATAATTCTTTCAAATTATTTAAATATAAATCAAAATTTCCTCCTAATAATGTTTTAAATTTATTTTTGTCAAAAATTTTTATATCAACATAAAATAAATCAATATAATTAAATGAAAATAATACATCTTTTCTAGATACTGCTAAACTAGTTTCTACTGCTAAATGAATATTTTCTTCTTTTAATTTTTTCAAAACCATTTCTACCTTATTTAAATGTAATAATGCCTCACCTCCAGAGAAAGTTATTCCACCTGGTAATTCAGCATAAATCAATTTACATTGGTCTATAATAGTAGATTTATCCTTAACTATAGATTTTTCTTTTGTAGTATAATATAATTTATCTTTTATTAAAATATTATATAATTCTTGATTAGAATATATTTTACCATATTCTCCTTTTATTAAATTTTTTTCGTAAAATTCTTTATATGGTTTAATATTTTCTGGATTAGAACACCATGGACAATGTAATGAACAACCTTTAAAAAACACAGTTGTCCTTATTCCTGGTCCATCATGTAAACTAAATCTTTGTATATTAGTAATCAATACATCATTAGACATAGAATCCTCAATCCCTTTAGATAAAATATTTTAATTTCAAAATCTTAAACATTTTAATTATTATAATTGCTACACTAACAGATATAATAATTCTGGCAAAATATAATATAGATGCATAATATTCACTGCCTAAACTATCAATTCCAAATAAATTTACAAAATAATATATTATAGTATAATTTAGTGGTTCAGCATATAAATATACTCCATAAGAATATGTTGATATAGATAATATTCTATTTTTATACTTATATAAAAACTTTTCGTAATAATTTATTATTACATATAATGCTATTATCATAAGTAATGGGTACAGTGTATTTAAACATATATAATTAATATATTTTACATCTTTTAGTTCATACCACAAAAAAAATTGTATAATAATAATTAAAATACCTAAAAAAATATTTGATATTTTCCACTCTTTTATTTTTTCAACAAAATTTTCTATATACATTCCTATCCATAACCATATAACATATTTTAATGGATTTCCTAAAGGATTATATTCACCTAATAACTTTTCTAAAAAACAACCTATTATCCATAAAAAAGTTATAAATAAAAATCTATATTGGTTTTCTTTTATATATTTAAAAACAACATAAATTATTAATGTAGAAATAAATAAAGCTTCTAAAAACCACAAATATACACTATACGGAAAAAATATTTGCAATAAAATATATTTCCATTCCATATTTACATACATATAATATCCTGATACTAACTTTATAGGTATATTCCAGAAAAACCAAACAAAAATTAATGGAACTATTAGTCTCTTAAATTTCTTAATAAAAAATTTTTTAAAGTTAATGCATCCCTTATTTTTTAGTTGTAAAGCTAAGATAGTTCCTGATAATGTAAAAAATGCTGATATATGAATTGTATATATCCAATTTGTTAATAAACTAACTAAAATATGAAAATACATATCTTTTATAATAAGTAGCATGACCTATAACAACTAACATAACAAGAACTACTCTTAGTATTTCATATTTTAAACATTTATTCATATCAAAATTTCACTTTCTTTATATTTGATAGAAAAAATCTATCCTTTAAATATATCAATATTAATACATATGATATAACACCTGTAATAATCATTATAAAACTATCAACTATATTAGGAAGAAAAAATTGTTGTTCAAAAAATAAAATTATTCCCATAATAAAACTTGCTATTATATAATTTTTTGCATATTTAACTATTATAAATAAATTTAATTCTTTTTTTACTATTATCAATTGCCAAATAGCAATTATTGCTTCTGCTATTACTGATGATATTGCTGCTCCTATAGCATATAATTTTGGTATTAAAATAAAATTACATATAATATTTACTATTGTACCAATAACAACTGTTCTCGTAAATATATGTTGTCGTTTTGTTGGTATTAAATATTGTATACCTGTTATATTATTTATACCTATAAATATAATTAATAATGAAGATATTTTTAATACATCAGACACTTTTTCATATTCAGTACCAAAAAACCAAGGCACAATATTATCTGATATACAAATTAATCCTATAGATAAAGGTAAAGATAAACACCATACAAATCTATAGCTTTTATACATATATTCTTTAACATTATCCATTTGTTTTTTTTCAAATAAATAACCAATTCTAGGAATCATTACTACTCCTAAGGAAATAACGATTGTCAATACTAATTTGGATATCTTTGTAGCTTGCTCATAATAACCATTTTCTAAAAAATCATTTGTAAAACATCCAATCATTATTTTATCTAAAACTATATATATTTGTATAGCAATAGTAGGAATAAATAATGATAATACTGTACTTATATCTTTAAAAGGTTTTAAATTCTTCAATATAGGTTTATCTATATATTTAAATATATTCTTCCATAAAATAACATTTCCTAACAGCTGAAATATTACTATACCAAAAATATATAAATATATATCCTCTTTTGTTCTCACAAAAATAAAAATATATATAATATCTAATATTTTTACAAAGCAATTTCTAATAACAATTTTTTTAAATTCTTCTAATCCTTGAAAAAACCACGTTATATCTACAGATATATTAACTATAGCTATTCCCCAAATTAAATATATATATATATTATTACTAAAATAATATATATATATATAATAAATAATAAGCCATATACATACATTTACTATAGATAATAATTTAACATTCCAAAAAACTTGACTTCTTTTATCTCTATTATCTTGAACGTATGAAATCTCTCTCTGTCCATAAGTTGTAATTCCCATAGTTGCAAATAGTATAAAATATGATACTATTGCATTTGTATAACTATACAATCCCACTCCATCTGGCTCTAATACACGAGAAATATATGGCGTAGTTATTAAAGGAGATATTATTAATAATATTTGATATATTAAATTATACAAATAATTTTTTCCTATATTTTTCCCCATTATTATCACACATTTAAACCTTCACAACATTTCGCTCTTTTTATTAATAAATCCTGATATTCTTTTGGCAAATCATTAAATAAAGCACTAAAACCCCATACTCTAACTATTAAATTAGGATATTTTAAAGGATTTAATTGTGCTTCTATTAATTGTTTACTACTAACAACATTCATTTGCATTTGAAAAAAACCTACATTTATACTAGCTTTTATAAACAAAAAGAATTTTTCAAAATTATCATTAATCCAATTAGGACTAATAAATAAATCCACTACATTACCATTAGACCTTATTCCTTTGTAATAAATTTTACTAGAAAAATTTATTATTTCAGTATAAGATATACTATCTATAGATGATATATGCACAGATAATGGATCTCCTCCATCTCGCCCGTCAAAAGTAGCTTCTGTTATTTTCCCTAAATCTATATATCCTGGAGAACTTAATCCCCATTTTATTTTTCCTCCAAATTTATTACAATAATTTTTTAAATTCAAATTAGTAAAGTCTAAAATTTCTTTTACTAATTTTACAATATTATCATCATCTTTAGCAAAATATTTATTACGTTTTATTTTTTCTATCTCTTTATTAGCAATATTTTTATTTGATATTAGATCCTCTAATTGATATTCTATTCCTAATGATAATAGATCTCTTATTATACATAACGAATCTATAGCATTTGCTAAACCAACACTTAAAATACCATAATTATTATAAGATCCTCCTCCTTCTGATATATCCTTATCGTTATCTATACAAGAAGAAAAAAACATACTTATTAGTGGATCTTTTTCCCATTTTATTTTATCTAAACGATTTTTTATATTATCTAATTGTATATTTAAATATTTTAAATATAAGTTTAATACGTCTTCAAATCTAGTACATTTAAAAAATTCTTTATCCTTATACATATCTACTATTGGTTGTGCATAATTTATACAAGATAAATTATTTTTATCCATTGACTTTCCATAAATTAATGGTTCCCAACAAGCAGATGTTACATAATTAAAAGCATCATTTTCATCTTCTGTCAACTCTTTTAATGATTCTACTACAATTTCATCATTAGATAAAAGTGGACTTCCAACTCCTGTAGCAATACATTTTAAAGCTAATTCCAATAAATCATCAGGCATAGATTTAGCTACTCTTAATAAAATTTTAGGATCAGGTAAAGGTTGTTCTTTTAATGCTTCTATAAAAGCATAAGTATATTTATTACAAAAATAACTATTATTATTTTCTAATCCACCTAAAATAATGATTTGCCCTGTATCACCTATTAATGCATTACTTTTAAATAAATAATATTTATGCATAGTTTTATAAAAATCTTTTATTAAAACTTTAAGTTCTTCATCTGAGCCTTCAAAATTTATATTGTTAAGCAATTTATCCATTCTACCCAGTCCCATTAATCTATGCTGCGACTGCCAAAAAATTGATGACCAAAAAATTACTCTTTGAAAAACATCTTCCACTGTTTCAGCCTTTTTATTTTTCATATTCTTAAAAAGCTCTAAACTTCTCCATAAATAAAATTCATTTTTTTTACTATTTTTCAATTCAATTTCTATTTTGTTTATTATTCTATCTAAATATAAATTTATTCCCTTTAGTAATTTATAATATTCTTGACCTATACTATTATTTTTATATTCATATTTTTTTATAAGACTATTAATAGAATTATTTAATATAATACCATAATCCACTGACATATTATCAGCTAATACATTTAAATTTACAAAATAGCATTCTAAATTTAGCCACATTTGAAATCTACTATTACTATCTAATTTTATGTTAATTTTAGAAAATAAATCTAAATATTGATTTACTTTATTTTTTTTATAATAACACACAATTTTTTTATTTTTATCTAATTTATTATATCTATTATTTATATTTAAATAATATTTATTTACTATTTTATTTTGATAAAATTTTGTTCTTTTTAATAAAGATTTTATTTTTATTGATATATCCATGTTCATAAAAACTCCTAAAAAAATCTTGGACCCCAATATACATTCTCTTTTATTTTACGAATAGGTAACCCTGTATATATTGCATTACTTTCTTTTAATATTCCATTTATTATACTACCAGAAGATATTATTATGTCATCATATATTATACTTCCTTTTAAAATAGATACTTTACTAGCAATCCAAACATGTTCTCCTATAACAATACTAGCATCCGCATTTAAAAGTTCACTTTTTTTATTATAAATATTATGAAAATCTGTATCCATTATTTGCGTATCCCATGATATAATAGTTCTATTTCCAATAATAACTTTCTTACTAGAAATAATATGTGATTCTGATGTTATCTTTACATCAGAACCAATATGCAATTCACTATTTTCACTTACTGTACAAATCTGACAACCACCACCTATACTTATATTTTCACCTAGAAAAATACTACCATTATTTTCTATTGATGTTGCTTTAAACTTAGCTGTTCCCGCGCCATCAAAACCAATTCTTATCATGCCAGTTCTTATATTACTATTAAATATAAATCTTCCTTTTAGTGATATTAATTCCGTTTTATACGAAATCCATATAGGTAATTTTATTGCATATTTAAAAGGTAATACTTTAAAATTAATATATATAATTTTTATTAAACTAAAAAAAAATAATAATTTATTATTCACTATACATTCTCCTATACTCAAATATACTCCATATAAAAGGTAATCCAAATATATAATATTTAATATATATATCATTACTCATTAAAGAAAATAATACTGTATATATCAATAAAATTCTTAAATACATCATTTTATTATTCTTAAATTTAAGTGATATATATATCATTCTAATAAAAGGCAATATCAATATAATATATCCTAATATACCATATGATATTAAATTTCCTATATTTCCCATATCAGAAAGAAAAAATCTTCCTTCTGACCCACTAATTAAGTTCTCATTCATTGATAAACTTATTCCTAAAAAATAATTATCTTTAAATAAATTAAAATAATAATCAAAAGCTATAAATCTTATTCCTATTGAATAAGTATCTATACTCAAACCTTCTATAAATAATTGAAATTCTTCTGTATTTATTATATAAATACTTATTCCAAATAACAACATTATTAAAAAGACTTTTTTCATTTTAGATATGTTATTAAATAATACATATATAACCAAACAAATAATAAATGTTATAATTTGACTTCTAGCTGCAAATACAAAATTAGCATACCAAATATTAAACATAATAATTATAATTGAAAATATTTTTATAAATATATTATTATTTGAATCCAAAAGATATAACATCACTACAAATAATATACCCGAAAAACAAGTAGATGGTATCCTTTGATTTCCATCTCTCATCCATTCATCACCAAATTCATATAATACATAGTGCATTATATCTATTCCATAATTATTAAATAACAACCATATTAACGATTTCATCACTAATGATATTATTGTAAAAAAAGTTATTATTTTTGCTATTGATAATAATCCCTTATTATATGAATATATATATATTAATGGATATATTAAAAGTAGCCATGAAAAAGTATACAACTTTCCTATACAAGTAATTATTCCATATTGATTTGATATCAATCCATTCATTATTTCTAAAATAATAAATATAGTTAATAAAATAAAAAATATATTTATAAAATACATATGACTCTTTATTCTACTATATATTTTTCTATTACCAATTACACTAACAAATAATAATATAGATATTATTGATGTAATATATCTATATAATTGAGTCCAATCACCAAAAGTTAATAAATTCAAATTTATAACTATTAAAAAAGTTATTATATATATATATAATTTTTTTATACTAAGCATTACAACCCATAAATAATAAAGTAATATAAATGACAAATTCATTTATATTACTTTATCCCTTCCAATCTATATAATATTAAAATTCTACTAACTCTTTGAATTTACTATAAACGTTTTCATCAAAAGCATATTTTATTTTCTTTGCAGGTAATTTATCAATAATTAATTTAACAGCATCTACATCTATATCTTTATCTGTAAGCATTAATATTATTTTAGCAATTTTATCTAAAGAATCATCTCCCCAATCGTAGCGAGCAATCTCTTGTGTTCCTAATCTAATACCATATCCATTGAATAAATCTTTATGTTTTTTATTAAGAGTAACTCCACATTTATAGGCATTATCATATATTCTTTCCATTAATTCTTTGTTACATCTAATAAATATTTGATGTGTTTTAGATATTTTACCATCAATTTCCGCAATATCTAATCCATATTCTTTTAATTTTCTTCCCAAATAATTTGAGCAATGTATCATATGACTCATATACTCTAAGCCAAAATATTCAAACTCAATAAGTGCAAATAATAAAGATATTTTTTGATGCATTTGAGAGTGTCTCAAGAATTTAGGATTTATTGCATTTTCCATTAAATCATGTAAATATTTTTCATTAGTCATTATAATACCTGATGCTGGTCCTGGGAATGTTTTATGTGTTCCACCAAACATAATAATATTCTTCATAGTTTTTAATGGATTATCACATAATCCTGCTGCAATTAAACCCATTAATTGACTACAATCCCACAATAATACACAATTATCAGTATTAATTTTCTCTATTTCTAAAGGTTTTATTAAATCTGAAGGAGCTAATAATACATATTTTATATTTTCTTTTTTAACTATCTTATTTAACTGATCATAATCTAAATCGTTTTTGCTTAAATCATATGGAGCTTCATATGTTATTATACCTAATCTTTCTACTACTGGTTTTACCGAAGCATGTCCTCCGTGTTCTTTGCTCAATATCATCATTTTTTCGCCTGATTTACATACTGTTTTTACAATCATATCTATACAATTCATTCCAGTAAATGGTCTAGGATCTATATATTTAGCCCCAAAAATACGTTCACAAACTTCAGATATTTTTTGATAAAATGGAAATAATTTCTCACAACCAATAAAATTATCATTCATATTAAATGAATATGTATTATTCATTATATATCTTTCTTGAAATCCTAATATTAATGGTATATTAGCAAAAGGAGAAATAACATTCTCGGCAGCACACAAAGGCAATGACTTTTTATGATATTCTTTAAAATCTACTGTATATTTATATAGCTCATTTATTTCTTTATTAATATCCAATTTTTTATTACCTCCAAAATCTTTGTTATTATTCATTTTATATAATTTTATACCATCTTTACTGCAATCTCCAATTTGATAATAAGTATTACCTAAATATGAAAATTTATCAATATCATCTGGTCTAATATCACATATATATATACTATTTTTACAAGAAAACTTAAACATAGTATTTTTTAATTGTTTTAAACTCTCTATATTCACTATATCATATTCATTAACAGCTAGTAAATAACAGATTTCTTGCATTATATTACAATTAGAATCATACATATATTTATTATCAAAAACTCTTAATTCTTCTAAAGAATCAAATTCATATATTATATTATTCTCACATCTTTTTATATACATATAGAGATCAGATAAATATTCATCTTGTATATCTGCCCAAAACATATTAAAAGTCTCTGGTTTTTCATATATGTGTTCTAGTATATCTATAAAATTTTTGGAAAATTCTTTTGAAAATACTGCATATCCCAATGTAATCCAAATATTATAACATTTATCTCCATACATTGTTTTTAAAATCTTATCATTTTCATCTAAAATAACACCTCTTTCTGCTGTTTTCCCTGAAACATATATACTTGTATAATATGAATCATACGCATATTTTTGAAATATATTTTTTGTAAAATATAAATCTGATGATGTTATTATTGTTCGTTTCAAGAATTCTCTTGCTACATATACACTCGAATGGTTATTTCTTATTCTATAATCTTTATTTTCTATCAAAATTACTCCATACTTATTCACTAAGTATTCAAATTTTTCTTTCATATAACCTACTACAATTATTATTTGATGAATTCCTTTTTCTTTTAATTGCTTTATTTGTCTTTCAATTAAAACTTCACCTTTCACTGTTAATAAAGCTTTCGGTTTTTCAAAATTAAGCGGTACAAATCTTGTTGACATTCCAGCTGCTAATATAATAGCATTATCTATTTTATAATCTTCTAAATATAATTCGCCTTTTTTAGTTATAACATTTTCTAATATATAGCCATTATCTTCCAAGAATTCATATTCTCTATTTATTCGTTCTTCCTCTATCAATAAAATACTTGGTATCATATGTTTTTTTATAGATAAATTTTCTTTTATTAATGTTAATATATCAAATTGTATTTTATTTAATTCATTCATTATTATATCTCCTTTAAATAATTTTTTAAATATTTTATAAACGAAATTATATAATATAATTTATAATGTGATATTCTCATTATCTTTATTAAATATGATGTTTTCCCAAATATTTCCATATTTTCATATATCTTTTTAGAAACACATTTAATCTTTTCTTCAAAACATATTAATTCTTTTAATCTCTCTTTTGACGGATTACATGACATAATTGTTCTAAAATGCCATATACAATGACTTGCTATACCTCTCTCAATATATTGTCTATGTGACTCTTGTATATTACATAGATTTTCATACATATTTAATAAACTATAACTAACTTTTCTACTATCTTCAATATGTTTTATTCTACTTTCTATACTAACTGATTGTCCCGCACGACCTAATCTATAACAATAAATATTATAATTAAAAAAAACTACAGTTTTTACATATGGAATGGGATATATCATATATTCAGCATCTACATAAAAGGATTTTTCATCTAATCTTATATCATATTCTTTTAATAATTTTGTCCTATATATAACAGAATGATAACACATCCATTTTACTTGTTTTACTATTTCTTCAAAAGAATATATCTTTTCAGGTATAATATTTTCAAATTCTTCTTTTTCTATTTTTCCGTCCTCATAACATTTAAGAAAATTAGTTAAAACCATGTCAACTTCTATTATTTCCAAAGATTTAATTAATTTTTTTAAATCGTTTGTATTAACCCAATCATCACCATCTATAGCTCTAAAATATTTACCATTAGCATATTTTATACCTACATTTATTGTAGAACCATGTCCTCCATTTTCTTTATCTATTACTTTTATTGTATCCAAATATTTTTTTTTATAATCTTTAGCAATCTCTATCGTCTTATCATTCGATCCATCATTAATAATTAATATCTCTATTTTATTTAATAATGTTTCTTCTATAATCGAATCTAATAATTTTTTTAAATATTTTTCAACATTATATGCAGCAATAGAAAATGTTATTATTTTTTCCATGTATTAATAACCTCCCATATATAATATACAATAGGTAATATTTTATTTTTTATCATAAATAATTTTATTTTATTTTTTATACTCCAATTTTTACTAATACCTTTTTTTTCTAATATTCTCCAAATCTCATTATTCTCATAACATTCTATTGCTAAGCGAATTCTTGTATTCATAGATTTTATTTCTTTAGTTTTTAAACAACATTTTACACTCACGATATAACTAGATAAAACTCTTAAAGCAAACCATTCCTCAAAAGAAGAATTATCTACCACTTTCCAAATAAAATTTAATGATTTTATTCTTTCATTTATAATAGATAAATTCCATGTATGAGTAGCTGAATTATCATTTTGCTTATAAGCATATAAGGTTTCATTTATAACAGCAACTCTATTTGCTTTATTAAATAATTGATAATTCCATATAACATCTTCCATCAAATGAATATTTATAGGAAACAATAAATTTTCTATAAAATATTTATTTACTAATAAAGCACATGGTCCACCTGATAAATATCCCCACTTTGACTGTTTAGTATTAACCCCTACTAATACATTTTTCAATAATAATTTTTTTTCTTCAATTGTTTCGTATATTCCATATTCAATCTTTTTACTATTTAAAAACTGAAAATCACTATCATAAACAAACTTTATATAAGATGTAACTATATCTACTTTATCTTTTTTCATTATACTATATAATTTTTCCAGATAAAACGGTGATATATAATCATCCGAATCTATAAAAGTTACATACTTTCCTTTTGATAATCTTATCCCTAAATTTCTAGCTATAGATACTCCTTCATTTTTTTTATGAATAAGTCTAATACGTTTACTTAAATTAGATATATCATCCAATGTTTTTGCAACAATTTCATTACTACCATCATCAATAATTATTACTTCAAAATTTTTAAATGTTTGTTGTAATACACTCTTTATACACCTATTTATTAATATTTGTCTAGTATTGTATACTGGAATAATAATACTAATCTCTAAATCATTCATTATTCAACTTTACCTTTATAATTTTATCTCAAAAACAAAATGTTTTTCTCTATTTTCTTCGTCTGGAATTTCCCAAAAATCACCATACAAATTTTCTAAAGCTTTTTCAACATTTCTAATAACTTTTACCTGCATATCTTCAAATTGTATATTTTTTGTTTTACAATATTCTTCTCTTAAAAAAACTGCATTAAAATAATGTTTTATAGCTGATGGATATACTACATATTTTGATTCTTTATTTTTATAAATTTTACACCAATTTATATATAATTTCCCCCATGTGTCTAATTTTAAAAAACTAAATATAAATCCTATTTTTATTTTTTGTTTTATTAATCCTATTGTCTTTGTATCTGCCTCTGAATATATATCCAATAAATATTTTCTATTTTTATAAAATCTAGAACATGATAATATAAAACCTAATATCAAACTAACTATTCCATGTATATATCTAAAAAATATATTATTAGGAGCATTTTCTAAAACATGTATATCTATATATACACCACAATTATTTGATGATGGTGTCAAACTAGTTTTATATATTGTACCTTTTTTTACTATTTGTACAACCGGAAAACCATCTTCTGGTGTTGTCTCTAATGAACGCAAACTATATTTACTTCCTAATTCTTTATTAAAAATTAATCTAAATTTATCATAGTCTTCTCTTCTCATAAAAATATCTATATCATCATCCCATGGGATAAAACCTTTATGTCTAACTGCCCCTAAAGCACTTCCTCCTGATAATGAATAATATAAATTATATTTGTCACATACATATACTACATCTTTTAATATTTCTAATAAAGTTTTTTGTAATTGTTTTAACAAATCACCTTCTATTTCTATTCTTTGTTTTGTTTTAGCCTTTTTTAAAACACTACTAGTAGAAAATAATTTCATATATATTCACCTTTATTTTTCTTTATAAATTTTTAAAAAAATCTTATACTCTTTGGAATCTTTAGACATGGGTGTCCTTATTATAGTGTCTTCATATAAATAAAAATTTGTTTTTATTATATTTCCACTTTTTTTCCATACATTTATCGCTGCTGTTTTTACATTTACATCTTCAAAAACTTCATTTATTTTATCTACAACCAATTTCATTGTATATCCTGTATCAACAGAATCATCTACTATTAATATATTTTTTATAGAATTTTTATCAACACTATTTAGTTCTTCAAATAATACAATATTTCTTTCTGTATATTTATCATGAATATTTGTTTTTAATTCTATTTTTCGTAATATATTTAACACAAAATTAGGTAATTTTACTATTAATGGCATTATTAAATCTTTCACTTTATTTCCTTTACGCTCTGCTTTAACTCCAACTAAAGGCACATTAAATATATCACTAAATGGTTTAGCTACTAAATAACCTCCTTTTGCTATATAAATTACTAAATCTGCATTAAATTCTTTTTTTACTTCTAAAGCCCAATCTTTACATAAATTTTCTAAACTTTTTATTGATAATTCTACAAAATCCATCAATATCCCCTTTTCTTATAAAATTAATCATTTTATCTATCTTAGTTAAATAATGACAAAAATTTAAACACTTAGACATTTTTATATTTTTATTTTCTATAGCTTTTAAAAAATTTATAGCAGAATTTGGTCTTATATTTACCAACATATAGTTTCTACCAATCTCAAAAAATGTATGTGCATCTGCACCAATAACACCATTTATATTATATTTTTGAGCTAATTGCTCTTGCTTTCTACCATATTCATTAGAAATATTCCTTCCATTATATATCTCCATACAATGAATTTTTTCTTTATTTTCACTAATATATCTTTCTAATAATACAGTTTTCTCTCTTTTTTTATCATATGGATGAGGAATATATACTATTCCTCCTTGTTTTAAAATATTATTAATAGTATTTTCTGGAGATAATCCTGATGGTATATTTTCTTTTAAAAATAATCCTATTATTTCTCCAGAATTAGTCATTATTTCTTCACCAATTATAACATTAACTTTATTACCTCTTTGTTCACAATACTTTTTAAAAGCTTTTGCTCCTGCTATATTATTATGTTCTGTTATTGCAATATAATCTATTTTACAAATACGACATTTTAAATATAATAACCAAAATGGTAATATACTATCATGAGAATACTTTGTATGCACATGTAATTCTATTTTATAACGATTGTTCATAAATATTTTTTTACTAAACGGCTCCTTTACTACTAAATACCACTTTTATGGTTTTAATTAAAAGTACAATATCCATCCATACAGACCAATTGCGTATATACCAATCATCCATTCTCAAGCGACCTTCAAAAGTAACATCAGAGCGACCATTAACTTGCCAATAACCTGTTATTCCTGGTACTGTAGAAATAATAACATTATAAAAATGTCCCATCATCTCTTTTTCGCGGGGAAGATATGGTCTAGGTCCTACAAGGCTCATTTCACCTTTTAATACATTAAAAATTTGTGGTAATTCATCAAGACTCATTTTACGCATAATCTTACCAGCCTTAGTGACACGAGGATCAAAATCATGTAGCTTTTGAAATTCATCCCATTCTTTTTTAGCCACTGGATTTTCTGCTAAATACAATGTTAATAATTCATCACTATTTACATACATAGAACGAAATTTATAACAAGTAAATTCTTTACCATTTTTACCAATACGTTTTGCATTATAAAAAATAGGTCCTTTGGAATCTAATTTTACCCATATAGCACAAGCTATTATTATAGGAATTACTGGTATACAAATCAATACACCTACTACTATATCAAAAATTAATTTAATAAATTTATTGATATTACGTGCTAAATTATTACGAATTTTAATTAACATAAATTTTTCATCAAAAAAAGTTTCTAAATCAGCTCCTCCCATAGGAATAGCTTGTAAGTTAGGAATGATACAGATATTTTTTACCAATGGCTGTACACGATGAATAATATTTTGCATTTTCGCTTGTCCCAAATATGGAATAGCTATCAATACATTATTTACTCCTGTAGTTTTAATAGTCTTTTCAATATCTTTAAAATCACCTAATAAAGGATAATTTTCTAATCCTTTTATAGGATTTTTATCACTGATTAAACCTATTATTTTATAAGAACTCATTCCTATATCACTATTGATAGCTTTAACAAAAGCTAATGCTTCTTCTTTAGCCCCAATAATAAGTAAAGGAATTAGAAATATCTTTCTTTCATCTAAAATACGCTTTAATAAATAACGCATTATCACTAAACAGATAAAACTAGCTAACCATAATAAAGCTAAAAAAGCTATACTATGTTCAGTGGCATTTGCTCGCACAAAAAAGAATAATAATACAGCAATAATACTATAGATACTACTATAAAAAAGCGACTCGACCCTCTGCCAAAAAGGAATAATGCGACGATAAGTCCTTGTAGCAGCAATAAAAGCTATATAAATAAAAGGTATAACGATAAATAAATCTATATGACGAAGATTTTCCTCACTAAAATATATTGCTATCAGTTCAGCTAATAATACCGCTAGATAATCTGCCATCAGTGATATACCGGACCAAATTATGCGGATATTTTGTTTTAGATTAGTTTTATAATTTTGTGCCAATAAATTCACCTACATTGCATTTATTTTTAATTATAGTATAAAAGGAGAAGCTATATTTATCTTAAAATCTATACTTCTCCTTTTACATCTATTTCCTATTATAAACCATATCTTCTACTATAATTATATAAAATATAGCCAAAGCTGATCATTATACCTAAAACAAAACCAATAGCTACAATTAATTTTTTATTTGGCTTAGCTGGCATATCTTCTTTTGGTAAATCTGCTGCATCAATGATCTGGATATCCATGGAATCTTTTGCTTCTTGAATTCTAGTTTGTTCATAGTTTTGTACAAGAGAAGTATATACTTGACCTGTAATTTTAGCATTACGTTCTAAACGCATATATTCCACACTATCAGCAGATAATGTAGCTATACTTTCTTGGGCTTCTGCTTGTTTTGCTTTCAAAGCTTCTAGAGAAGCATTATTTACAGATATCTGCACTTCTGTACTGATTTTATCTTTTAAAAGATTAGATTGCACTGGACTTAAAGTTACTGATTGAGAATTTACAGCTTTGACAATCTCATCTGACAATGATTTTTCGAGACTATTTAATTCTTCTTTCGCTTTAATCACATCTGGATGTTCATCAGTGAACTGTTGCTGAAGTCCTACAAGTTCTACACGTTTATTGACTATAGACTCACGGATATTGCCGATATTTGTATTATCAGATACATTATATTCTAATAAAGAAGCATTTTGCTGTTCTAATTGACCAGTCACACCTGCAAGTTTTGCACTATCACCTTCACTCTGCGCTTGAAGCTGAGCAATCGTTGTATCATAATTATTTAAATTAGCAATAATAGCTTTGGCTTGTTCATCAGGTGCATAGATTTTATGCTCCTGCTGATAAGCAGCTAATTTATTTTCTGCTGTTTCCATCTCTTCTTTAGCGATTTTTATACGTTCATCAAGGAATTTCAAAGTAGTGGAATTATCTTCTTTATTTAATTTAGTCATCAAAGCTAAGAAATTATCTGCTACCCCTTGTGAAATCATCTGTGCTTCTTCTGGTGTTTTACCATAAGCTGCAATATTTATTAAATCTGTTTTCTTTGTATTTGTAATCTCTAAATATTTTAAAAAAAAGTCATCTGCTTTCATTTTTTCTCGTTCTTCATCTGTTAAATCTATTTTTTCAATAATTGGATTTAATACTTCACGAGATTTCATTAACTCTATATAAGACTCTGGTGAAGCAGAACTTCCTGCTCCCCCTATATCTATGCCAAAACCAGCTGCCATAGCTGCATAACCAGCCATAGAAGAACTACTACTAGATTTTACACGTACAAGTGTGGTAGATTGATAAGATTTTGGTAAGACAAAAGCTACTACAGTAGCAATAATAGTGCAAATTACTACTATCGCTATAATTATCATTTTCTTTTCGAGCATTAAAGAAAACAATTTTTTTAAATCAATTGTATCATTATCATTTGCATTATTTATATCCATTATTTCACTCCTAATTAATCAGTCAAAGCTCTATACGTACTATATACATTGATAAGTGGTAATACGTCTTGATGGAAGTCAATTTTATTAGACTTAGGAATATAGATAATATCTCCATCTTCTAAGGCAAAGTTCTGACTGATATCATGTTTTTCTATATAATCTTTAATATTGGCTTCTTTCACATACATAACGCCATCATCTATACGAATAACTTGTACTTTTTTGATACGACCATATGTAGTCACCCATTCAGCTTTAGAGATAGCTGCTAATACATTCATATCATCAGAAGCTAATTCCACTGTTCCTGGAGCATTCACTTCTCCCAATACCTGTACTTTTCTAGGTCCATAGTTAGTGACGATTATTGACATATCTGGTATTTTAATATATCTGCCAAATTTCGCAGTCAATACTTGTTTTGCTTCTTCAATAGTTAGACCTGCTAATTTCACGCTACCTGCATAAGGTAAATTTACATAGCCATCTGTACCGATCATAATGCTATCCAAGCCTTGAGCATCTTTGTAGCCTATAATTCTAATTGATATCGTATCATATTTATATAAACGATAATGTTCATCATAATCATCCAATGATTTTATTGATGCTGGTTTAAACACTGAAGTATCTGTTGCATCCATAATCACTGCACTATCAGCAATATTTGTATATACATCTTCTGGCGCTGCAAAAGCAGTAGTTGATAATGCTGATACTAATAAAGCTGTAACTATCGCTTTTTTATAAAATCTTCCCATAAAATCCTCCACAAATTTTATTATTAATTTATAAATCCATTCTTAACTAATTCTATATTATATCATATATATGTAAAAATCCACTACTATATTATTTCCTTATTTTATATTTATATTTTTCAAAAGATATAATTTTCCTAATAATATCAAATATAAACTTAGATATAAAAAACTCTAGAATATAAATCCTAGAGTTTTCTTAATTAATCTTTATTAATCTTTCATTAAAACTTTATAAATATAAATCATAGCTATAGCTAATAAAACAAAACCAGATACTACACCAATCCAACCATTACCAGCAATACCAGCTACTAAATAACCTACAAATGCACAACTAGCTACTACGATTACATATGGAACCTGTGTACTTACATGGTCGATATGACTACATTGAGCCCCCGCAGAAGCTAAGATAGTTGTATCAGATATTGGTGATACATGGTCACCACCTACAGCACCAGCCAATACTGCTGCTACTGTAACTACTAAAAGATGAGGATCAGTAGATACTACAGCAAGAGCGATAGGTATCAAGATACCGAATGTACCCCAAGAAGTACCAGTAGCAAAGGCAAGACCGATAGCTACAAGGAAGAATACTGCTGGCATGAACATACCTACAGTAGCATTATTGGATACGATACCGCCAACATAACCACCGATATTTAAATAATCTTCACCGCAAACACCAGATAAGCTCCAAGCAAGACATAAGATAAAGATAGCAGGTGTCATTGCTCTAAAACCTTGGTTAAAACATTCACAGAATTTGCCAAAGCGGAGTACTCCACGTGGCACATAGAGTAAGAATGTGAACACTAAAGCGATAAAGGAACCAATTACTAGACCTCTAGCGGATTCGCAATTAGCAAAAGCATCAGATACACTAGCACCTTCTAAAATACCACCAGTATAGAGCATACCGAAGATGCAACCACCGATTAAAACAATAAGTGGTAATAATAAATCTAAGATTTTACCATTACCTACTGCTTCCATTTTTTCTTCTTTATATTCTTCAGGAATTACTAATTTGCCACCGCTTTTTTTCTCTAAAGTTTTCATAGCAGCAAAATCTTTACCAGTCCAAATCAAAAACAACATAAAGATAATAGTAAACCATGCATACATATTAAAAGGAATTGTCTGCAAGAATAAGGAGAAACCATCAATAGCACTGTCTTCTGGAAGTGAAGAACTAACTGCTGCTGCCCAGCTAGATACTGGAGCGATAATACAAATTGGTGCTGCTGTAGCATCGATGATATAAGCGAGTTTTGCACGAGTTACATTAAATTTATCAGTAACAGGACGCATAACTGTACCTACAGTCAAACAGTTAAAATAGTCATCGATAAAGATAACTACCCCTAAGATAGAAGTAACGAGTAAGGAACTGCGTTTTCCTCTGATTGCACTTGCTGCCCATTCACCATAAGCACGAGAAGCACCAGAGCGAGCAATAGCTGCTACAATAATACCTAATAAGACCAAAAATACTAAAATATATACATTTCCGCCAACTTTATCGGACATAATTGCAAAAAATGTATCAATAGCAGCTAATAAATCAAAGCCTGTGAACATTAAAGCCCCTACAAAGATACCCACAATCAACGACATGTATACTTCTTTTGTCGCCAAAGCCAATACTATGGTAATTATCGGAGGCAATAGCGACCATGCTGATTCAACCATTCATTTCCATCCTTTCTTATATATACAAATTATAAATAGTTAAAAACAATAGCTATATTATACCATCTATAGACTATTTGGCAAAATGCTTTTTGATTATTGTGAGCCGCATACTTGTGATTTAAATCATGAGTTAGGCGAACAAAATAGTCAGCGTATATAGAAATATGTACGTAGAG
>OHAB01000202.1_pt1 | contig 64726 bp, 50 predicted proteins | sample 1577031 | NCBI WGS metagenome assembly OHAB01 (sample SAMEA3541477, study PRJEB24748) | human gut metagenome | biome: human gut; feature: human-associated habitat; material: faeces | place: China | collected 2012 | reverse complement strand
TTCGTCTGTACCGTTTTTCTTTTCATAAACCTATAAAATCACGACTTGTGAGAGGGCGCTGATATCTGCCCTTCGCAACCTGTAAAAACACTACAGAATCTGCGCTTTCTTTCACGCAAAATAAACCTGCTTTCTCTCATCCTATTTTATTTTGTAGACTCCTTAAGGACAACTTCGTATGGAAGCAATGTTCTTGTCTCCACTTCCGCACCCTCGATCACATCCAATACCGTTTTACATGCAACCATGCCAAGCTCTTTCGCATCAAAAGAAAGTGATGTAATGGACGGCACATTATTTTCCAGTACGGAGCTGTTATAAAAAGATGCCACACGGATATCTTTTGGAACCTTGACATTCTTTTCACGCAGCTTTTTCAATACCCTGCTGCACACCGCATCGTCCATACACAAAATACATTCTGCCTTTCGCTCGAGTACCTCTTCCACGATCTTATCGATCACCACATGATTATCAAGATTCAAAAAAAGCATTGTCGGATCAATGACCTCACCCATTTTTTCATAAGCTTCCCGGAATCCCCGCAGACGGCTCTGTGTGACCACATGGTTCTCATCTCCGCCGATCAGTGCAATACGCTTCATTCCCTTCATTAAAATAATGGATGTAAGTTCTTTACACGCACTTTTGTGATTGTGGTCGATCTGGATCACACCTGTATAATTGGAGGAACCGATCGTCACAAATGGTACTTTTTTTTCCTGAAGATACTCAATCTGCCGATCCTCCACAAACGTCCTCATCAGGATCACACCATCTACTTTACGGTTTGAGATAATACGCTCCAGCGAGGAGATATCGTTATTTTTACAGATGGAAAGCAGGATATCATACTCCATAATTCCGGCGATCTCCTGAATCCCGAATAAGCATTCCTGAAAGAACGTGAGATCCACAACATCATATTCTCCCGGCATGACCACACAAAGATTATATGTTTTTGACTGCGCCAGCCCTTTGGCGATAACGTTTGGCTTATAGTCATGCTCCTCAATATATTTTAATACACGGTCTCTCGTCTCCTGCCCGATCCGTCCCTTCCCTGAAATGGCTCTTGAGACAGTGGTTTTTGAAACACCAAGTGCTTCTGCCACATCTGCGATCGTTATATTTTTCTTCTCTTCATTCCCCATAAAAGCCCTTCTTTCCTCAAAGCAGTTACTTCCCCTGAATTGTGTTGTGGCTTCCTGCATCGCTCGCGCTCCTGCCACAATGTTACTTTGTCCTGCCCTGATATGCTGCGCATTCTTTGCGCAACAATATTATTATCATCCTATTCCCGAAAAAAAGCAATGACATTTTTACATATTTTCCAAACAATCTTTTGTTTCTGCTCACTTATGCCCTGTTCCTGTAACAATTCTGTTTTTTCGTATCAACATCGGATTTACATTTGTTTTTCCTGATGCTATAATATATTTGCGCAATCGGTTGCGTTATCAGATGATGATATATAAAATCACACTGATTGTCAATATGAAAATATTTTTTGGGGGACAATATGAAAACAGACCATTTACTTTTCGGGGCAGCTTATTACTCGGAATACCTTCCATGTGACCGCGTGGAAAAAGACATGGAAATGATGGAAAAGGCTGGCATGAACACGATCCGTATCGCAGAATCGACCTGGAGCACCATCGAGCCAAAAGACGGTATCTTTGATTTCACACATCTCGATAAAATGCTTGAGGCGGCTGCACGCCACCATATTTCTGTCATTGTCGGGACACCGACCTACGCCATCCCGGCATGGCTGGCAAAAAAATACCCGGATATTCTGGCTTTGACCAATAACGGTCAGAACATTTATGGTGCAAGACAGAATATGGATATCACACACGCAGGCTATCTGTTCCACTGCGAGCGGGTTATCCGCGCAATGATGGAACATATCAAAGATGTTCCGCATATCATCGGGTTTCAGCTGGACAATGAGACCAAAAGCTACGGCACTGCCGGTCCGCGTGTCCAGGCAATGTTTGTCGATTATTTAAAGGAAAAATACCCGGATATCAATGAATTCAATCGCGAGTTCGGGCTGGACTACTGGAGCAACCGCGTCAACACATGGGAAGATTTCCCGGATATCCGTGGCACGATCAATGAAAGCCTTGCCGCTGAATTTGCCAAATTCCAGCGTCTGCTTGTGACCAGATTTTTAGCATGGCAGGCTGCGATCGTTTCCGGATACAAGCGCCCGGATCAGTTCATCACACAGAACTTCGACTACGACTGGACAGACCATTCCATCGGCTATCAGCCGGAGGTCAACCAGTACGAAGCTGCCAGATGCATGACCGTTGCCGGATGTGACATTTATCATCCTTCCCAGTCACTTCTTACCGGAGAGGAGATCACCTTCTGCGGCAACATCTCGCGCAGCTTAAAGAAAGACAATTACCTTGTTTTAGAGACACAGGCTCAGGGAAATATTGCATGGCTTCCATATCCGGGGCAGCTCAGGCTTCAGGCCTACAGCCACATTGCAAACGGCTCCAACAGTGTCATGTACTGGCACTGGCACTCGATCCACAATGCGATTGAGAGCTATTGGAAGGGCATCCTGTCACACGATTTTTCCGAAAATGAGACTTACCGGGAAGCTGCATCCATCGGCGCAGACTGGAAGCGGATCGGCACCCACCTTAAAAACCTGCAAAAGAAAAACCGTGCTGCCATCCTGCTTGACAATAACTCCCTGACCGGACTGCGTCTTTTCCCATTGAAAGCCCTCGGCAATTACAGCTATAACACTGTTGCCCGCTGGCTTGGTGATGCTCTGTACCATTTAAATATCGAGTACGACATGATCTCCTCTGCGGAACGTGATTTTTCTTCCTACGGGTGCCTGATCGTGCCTGCACTTTACAGTGCTTCCGAAGATCTGCTCACCGCAATTTCTGATTATGTAAAAAACGGCGGACATCTGATCACGACGTTCCGTTCCGGTTTTTCAGATGAACAGTTAAAAATTTATGCGGATACACAGCCTCACATTTTACAGGAATGTCTTGGTATCCACTATGACCAATATACCTACCCGGTGGATGTTTCGGTAACACTGCCTGATTTTATGGCTCATCCATCCTGCTCCGGTCATGAAAATGCGGCTTCCGATGCCGGCTCGTCATGTTCCGATGAATCCTGCACAAACAGCAGCAAATGTCTGCACTGGATGGATCTTGTGACCTGTGATACCGCCACACCGCTCTTTTTCTACGATCACCCGGTCTGGAAAAAATATGCAGCTGCCACAGTCAACCAGTTTGGAAAAGGTTCGGCACTGTATCTCTCCAGCATGTTTGACGGTGCTCTTCTGGAAAAAGTTCTGGTTCATTACTTTGCCTCGCTTCCGGAAACACTTTTAGCACATCCGGAATGCCACTTTCCATTGATCATCCGGGAAGGTGTCAATGATTTTGGAAAACGGGTAAGATTTTACTTCAATTATTCCAGTGAAAAACAGACCGCCATCTGCAAAGGGATCTCTGGCACGGAATTATTGTCCGGCAGAAAAATAATGGAACAGGAAACGCTTCCGCTGGAACCATGGGGCGTGGTGATCGTGGAAGAAAATTAATTTTTCCTTCACATACACAAAATATGCCGCACGAGAAGGTATTTTTTCGTGCGGCATATTTTTTTAGTGCCATCTTATGAATTTCATTTAGAAGTGTTTATTTTTTCTGTATGCGGTTCCCATCAGCGCACAGCCAAACAGTAATAATATCACTGCTGCTGCGATCGGTGTGTTATCCGAAGTCTTCGGACTTGCGATCACACTGCCTGTTGTCTGGCTCATATCTGTGTCATTTAAGACGATGACATAATCGGATGCATGTGAGAACTTAAAGTCTACAGTACCATCTTCTTTTACCTGTGCTGCCTGATAATACTCAAACTTACCGGTTGTCTCATTATAGTAATAAAGATTTGCTATTTTTCCACTGTGGTCCGTGCCAACGGAAAGTCTCAATATTCCCTCAAAACCAAATACTCCGTCATAATTTAAGGAAAGCTGGATGGTTTCATTTCCGTCTGCCAGCGCTGTCACTTTCTGTTTTGGAATATCACTTGTTCCCACAACCAGACCAAGATCGATCGGTGCTGTCACATTACCGGTGATATCTTTTCCATTGATGATCCAGCTGGCCTGATCACTTACCTTGAAGGTTACGTTCATATCTTTTCCTTTGATACTCTCGAACACATTTGCTGGAATCTTTGTTGTCTTTAACAGATTTACACGGATTTTACTTCCGGTTTTTGCCTTATTCACTGCCTCGATCACATTTGCAAAACTCTCCTCCTGCACGGTTACTTCTGCTACAGCCTGTTCTTCCTGTTTTGGAGTTGTCTTATTTGCAGAAGTGCTCTGGTTTGCGTTGTTTCCGGAAGACTGTGCATTTCCATTGCTCTCTGCTGTATCTGTCTTCTTATCATCCTGTTTTTCATCCGGAGCCGGTTCTGTTTTTGTCTCCGCTGTCAAAACAATCGTTCCACCATCTTTTGCTGCCGGAATGGTAACAGAAACGTTCCGGTCAGCAGAAACAGTGTAAGTTTTTCCATCATAAAGGTTTTTAAGAACTGTTCCGGCACTCTCTGCTACCGGGATCACTACTTCTTTCTCTGCCTCTTTCACATTCATTCCTACATATAAGGTGTTGTTTCCATAACTTCTGCTGATCACTTCATAGCCATCTGCGTCGGAAACTGCAACTGTGCTTCTGTTTCCTCTTGCAAATACATCTGTGTACGCATTGCGGATTGCAAGCATTGTCTTGTAGTGGTTGTAAATACTGTTGCTGTCTGCTTTCTGTTTTTCCAGCTCTGTCCAGTCAAAGTCGCGGCGGTTTGTCTGGAGCGGCCAGTTGTTGGCTCCACCCTGTCCAATCTCCTCTCCATAATAGAGCACCGGCTGACCTTTTGCGGTAATCTGAAGTGTTGCTGCCACTTTCATCAGGTTGTAAGCTTCTTCTTCGCTGATTTTGCTCTCATTTACAAGTTTATACTGCAGAGTGTCCTCATCATGGCTGCTCAAAAAGCTTCCCATGACAGAGGTGTTGTTGATCGCATTGTTTCTCTTCTGCAGTGAATTTTCCACGCTGGAAATATTTCCTGTCACAAAGTTCTGTGCAAAATCGTTGAAATCAAAATCAAGAAGTGCATCCATCGTTCCGGTTCCTAATTCTCCTGCATTGTTGGCATATCCTGCACCGGAATACTCTCCTATCATTTTAAAATCAGGATTTACTTTGGTCAGGGAATTTTTAAATGCTGCCCATGTCGTTGTCTCTACATGTTTTACAGTATCCACACGATAATAGTCAATACTGTATTTTGACATCCACTCGGTCTGCCATGTAACAAGCTGGTCTGTCACTGCTTTGTTTTCTGTCACAAAATCAGGCAGATCTGACAATGAATCATATTTATCATCACCGCTGATCGTGTTGTTGGAGTCACGGATCATGGAAATACTGTTTCCATCTGCATCTGTTAAAATACTGTTGAAGTATTTTTCTGTACCGTAACCTGCATGGTTTAACACAACGTCCACCATGATTTTCATTCCCTTGCTGTGAGCGGCATCCAGTAATGCTTTGAACTGCTGCTCTGTTCCAAGATGTTTATTTAACTTTGTGAAATCGCTTGCCCAGTAACCATGATAGCCATAGGTAGCGGTATCTGTCTTATTATCATGCTGATCTTCTGTGATATTTTCTACGATTGGAGTGATCCAGATTGTGTTCACACCCAGATCTTTTAAATAATCCAGTTTCTGGTTTAATCCGGCAAAATCTCCACCGTGATAGCTGGATCCGCCTTTTTCGCCTGTGTTATAATCTCCAACTCCGTATGCATCATTGTTGCTTGCATCTCCGTCAAAGAAACGGTCTGTCACTGCAAAATAAATCACTGCCTCATCCCAGTCGAAATCTCCGGCACTTTTTTTGCGCTCTGTGACGGTAACATTTGTCGCTGTTGTATATACATTTCCATAAATATCTTTCACTGTGACAGGAATCGTTTTTTCTCCTGCGGCTACCGTATTCAGGCAGGAGATTGTTCCTTCCATGAGTGTCGGATCAATCGCAAATTCCCTGTTTAATCCTAATTCACTCAAATCGGCTGTGATTGCAGCAATTTCAGATGTTTCAAGACCTTCTCCGTCTTTTGCAGTCAATTTTACGGATAACACATTGTTGTCATTGTAGTCCATTGCATACTGTGATAAAGAAGCCGCTACGCTCATATTGGCTTTTTTGAAATGGCATACGCTGCATTCTTTTCCGCTGTAATCAGCTTTTTCACTGTTAAACGCATCTAATTCCCCGGTGCCGTCTACCACATAATAGTAATAGTAATCACCAGTGGAAACGCCAGTGAGATCGTATCCAAAGCGGTCGTTTGCTGCATCATAAGTCATCGGACAGGTCTGTCCGTTGACAACAACACTGACTTTGCCATCTAAAGAAGCAAGATTGTTTTCTGCTGCCAGCGTATCGTTTCTGTAATAAAAATGGATCGTGTCATTCGCTCCATCCATCTCGTAACCTGCGTTGTATGGCAGTACCTCTGTGATTCCCTCTCCCTGCGTAAACACTGCTTTGACCACTGACTGGTCTGCCGGGATCGTCACATAATGATCTCCGCCGTCTTTGCTCTCCCATTCATCAGCTGCCGTGCTGTGCCTCATACAGAAAGACAATTTAAGATCTGCTTTTGAATCTTTTACCGGTATTTTTGCAACCATTTTGCCATTGATGTCTGCAAATGCTACAGATACATCAGAGCCAAATCCACTGTTCCAGGTGTAAATGTTCCAGCCCTCATAATCCTTTGCCGGTCTGTCGTACTCGATCATGATGCTGCGTGATTTTGGCTTAACCAATTCTGGAAGTGTTGTGTACGCCTGATTGCTGTTGGATACAATGTAGAGTGTGACGTTTTCGGCTGTTGCGCTGTTATTGTATAAAACCGTATCTCCCTGCCATTTCCACTCGTCTTTAGATCTTGGAATTATCTGGACGTCGGTATATGGGAGTGTCACATCTGCACGCAGCCACTCATTTCCATCGGAAAGTTTTTCCTTTGCAGTGAAAAGAGTTCCTGCTGTTGCACCCGCACCGGATTTCTGCCATATCCATAAATCAGATGCATTTTCTGACATATGTGTTGCATCGAAATCGTAATAGTAAATGGTGTAATGATAAACTACCTCTACCACTGGAATTATTATCTCTTTTTCAATTCCATTATAAGCAGCTACAACTGTCACTTCCGTTCCCTCATAAGATAAAGGAACTAAAATTTCGTTACCATTTAAAGTAATTCCCTCTGTTTTTGCTGTATATGTAACACTCACTCCATTCTGAACATTTCCATCGTCACCATAATAAGTTCCTGTTACCGGAAGTTCCATCGTAACACCTTTTTGAATCTGCGCAGGTACTTCTACCACAAGATCTTTTATATATGCGATATTTACCTTAGTTTCCTTTGTCTTATCTGTTTTATCCAAAGATAATGTGACATCTGCCGGTGCATTAAGGTTCAAACTCAAATTGTCATTATTTTGTGCCCAAGGTTTATCCCATCCTTTCGTTGCCGCATCTTCTAAAATTTTATATTGATACTTTCCTGCCGGAACGGCATTCAATGTAATGCTATAAATATTTTCGTTTTCTGATGATTTTACAAAATTTGGCTTCGCACTTGGATCCCATGCCATTCCCGGAATATTTCCTACTAAAAGAAATGTTGTTTCTGTCTTCGGTAAATCCGGAACTGCTGTTGTTCCATCTGCATCCAGATAATATGCCCATGCTCCATCTTTCTGAATATAATATACATCTGTCGGAGTATCTTCCGTATACTGTGATAATTTTGAATCATATCCGGGATTTTTGTTATTTCCAGGATTATCAAAATCCAAAAACTGAAAACCTGTAAATGTGCCTTTGACACTCAGTGTATACTCTGTTGTATCACCTGTCTGTGTCATAAAAAAGCCTTTCGCTCCGCCCCATTCCGGTATCTCTGTACCATCCGGGCTTTCCGTATTCGTATTGCCCGTCACTGCTGCTGTTCCTCCCCAGAACTGTATTGCCGGCGTTGTCCAACCCCAATTTGACGGCATCATAAAGTGGATCGTCAGATTCTTCTCGTTCTCCGCTGCCTGCACCGTACTGCTTCCGCTGCCAAGCGCCGGAACCATTGTTACTACCATTGCAAGCACTAGCAGAAAACACAGTACTCTGCTTGCAATGCTTTGCCTCTTTTGAAAGCTTTTCGTTAACTTTCTCATTCTTCCTTCTCCTTTTTCTCCCCTACTTACATGTGATTCTATAACAATCCCCCTCTTCACATGTTTTCGTTTTTTTTCGCATTTCTATTGTATTCTAAAATATTGTATTATTCTATACGTAATAAATCCCGAAATCTCGTCCAAATTTTTGTGAATTTTAACCAATTAAAGTATAAAAATGCTCATTTTCTTATTTTGAACATAAAAAAAGAATCCGGCATCGCACTAAAAAATGCGAATAACCGGACTGTTAATGATTATATGTTTTTATTTTTCTCAACTTGACTTTTAGATGTCTCGTTGCTATTATAATAGTAAAGGTGCTACCGATAGACGGTTAGCCCGGTTATTGATTAATTATCTTAAATAATCGCCAATTCCCAGGTTGGCGGTTATTTTTTTTTGCTAATTTTATAAATAAAAGTAGCAAACGCAATCAGCATTATAACAAATTCAAACAAGTCTGAATATGTAACCATCTTGCATCCCTCCGTCAACAAATTTCCTCTTTCGAAGATCTCTATGTAATCAGAGGGTCCAGTCCCTCTGTTGAGGGCTAACCGCCTACCGTTTTCTCGTAGCACCTCATTCATTATACCAAACCAATAAAATCAGTGCAATTTATTAAATTTTTAAAGGAATGCTTTTAATAAGCAAAATTCTGTACCCAGTAATAAGTTGAGCCATCATAATAGCATGAAACAGAGATTTTTGTGTAACTTGCATTTAAAATATTGGCACGATGTCCATCACTTCGCATCCACCCATCCATTACCATTTCCGGTGAAATAGCCCCTTCTGCGATGTTTTCTCCTACGTTCATTTTTCCACCTGCAGAATTATGGCTAAAATCCGTCGTGATTTCCATTGCCCTTCTATCAGAGTATGACGCCATACTGCTGTCCCATGTTAATGCATCCACACCATTATTTGCTCTTTCCTGATTTACCATTGCAAATACCTGTTGAGCATAATTACTATCATAATATCCAGATATATTTGAATTATCATTGCTGTTATCTTCAAATAAAGAATTTAAAAATTCATCTATTTCGTCAGGTGTCATTGAATTAAACATTTCTACTAATTCATCATCTGTAATACCCAAACTGTTAGTATTGGATTTTCCACTAGCCTGAGATACTTGATTTTGAGTATTTGTAGTTCCAGATTTCTTATCACTTTTGCCAGATTTCTTGTCGTTGGCTGTGACATCACTTATCTGCATAATCAGCCCTGTCTTTTCCAATAATGCCTCTGCATCCAGACCAGTGTATGTAACCGTCACTTCGTAATCTGCCTCGTTTTCGTTTCCAGCCTGATCCAGCACTGTGCAGTGTACATTTAATACTTCAACCGGGTTTTCTTTCTGCAGATTAAAAGATTTCTGCTCAAATTCGTAGCTGATCGCATTGTCTCCGCAAAATGCATCACTGGCTGCCGCCCACTCCGCATTTGAAAAATCCGGAAGCTCATGCAGCATGTCTGCAATCTTTTCCGCATCATCCGTGTTGATGTCGTCAATACTGATCCCGGATGCATCCACATCCAGATCGATCACATTCTGTGCCAGCTCTGGAGCTGTGCCATCCACGTAAACGTTTAATGTTATATCTGTAAAATTGCCTTCACTATCTTTTACCTGGGCTGTCACTTCATAGCAGCCTTCTTCATCCAACTGAACACTTTCTTGATAGTCTGCTTCATCATACGAATCAGTAGTATCTACCACCGCTTTTTTCTGCAGCATATCATCATAATCACAGGCTGCAAGATCATCCTTCCTCTCACAAGAAACGATCCCACTGGAAGTTTCCGATGCATCTTTGATCTCCGTTACCAGATCATCCACGATCAGAGTTCCCGGCTGCATGTAGATATAATCTTTTGCTTTGCATTGCGGTGAAGTCGTATCCTTCACTTCTACCGTAAATGGATAATTTTTCCCATCATATGCAACGGCAGCATTGTACGAACCAACTTTTGTTTCATCTACTGCTGACAGATCAAGGCTTGCACCCTTTAAGATTTTCTCATCCGGATCCTGCAGATAATCTGCAACATTTTCCGACAGCTCATCGCCAAGCTCCAGTGTCACTGTGCTCTGCGCGAGTTCCACCTTGGAACATCCGGCAATGCCAGCCACGCTTAAAAAAGTCATTCCTAAAAGTACGAATTGTTTATTTTTATAACTTGTGTTCTTCATTTTGTGACCTCCAAATGTATTTTCTTATTATAATATAAATGTACCACAATATCAAGAACATTTGTTCTGTCACAAAAAAGAGAAGCAAAAATCATTTTTCCTCTGATTTTTGCTTCTCTTTTTTGTGAAAATTTCATTTTAAAATTTATAGATATCCTATAACATCACAATCGGCATATGCCAAAATGCTCCAAACTCCGCTTACTGTGCCACAGTTCCATCCGTTGTCTGCGCTGCCGGATCCGCAGGAGCAACTGTTGAGCCATCTGCAGGGGCTGTTTGGTCTGCCGCAGGCTGCTGTGCAGCCGCTGCAGCGCCACTCTTTAAAGCTGCCAGTGCCGCCTCATCATCCACAAGTGTCTGATAATTGGTAACATAACTCTTTGCTGTATCCGATAACGCATCGTATGCTGCTCTTGCTGCCACGATGACAGGTTCACTCTCTAATGTTACTGTTCCGATGCTGTTAATGGTGTTGACAACCGCTGTTGCCTCTTTCTGTTTTACGGTATCACTTTCCGTACCCGGGAGGTTATAAACAAGGACGCAGTATCCTTTGTCGATCGTCTCATAGATTTTCTTGGCTGCCGAATATGGAAGATTGATGCATCCATGAGATCCTCTTGTCTTATAAATATCTCCTCCAAAAGCTTTTCTGGAAGTCAGGTCATGCATTCCGATGTCACCATTAAATGGCATCCAATATGTAACAGGTGTTTCATAGTCCGGTCCGCGTAAAACAGCATTCAATGTTTTATAGGTAAGCATAAATGCGCCGCCTGGTGTTGCATGCCCTTTTGCAACATTTCCGGATACAAAATCGGACTCTGTCACAAGCACACCATCTTTATAAAGGAACAAATGCTGTGCAGTAAGGTTAATCTCCACATAGGAATTACCATAATCATTTTCGCCATGACTGTTTGCAGTCTGCGCATAAACCGGTTCACGTTCCACTTTTTTTCCGGCTTTCAGATCATCTAAAATCTGTGCCACTTCCTCGGAATTGTTGATTTTCCATCCGTAAGGTCCATTGGAAATTGTGACCGTTGAACCATAGGAAGTTTTCAGTTCTTTTGGCTTGTAGCAGGTGTTGTATTCACTTGCGAGTTCTTTTACAAAGGAAAGGACTCCTTCCTCGTCCACCACAAGATTTAAATCATCATCCACAGAAAGCCACTCGGAAATACGCTCTCCGTCTAACACTTCTTTTGCGACATCAAAATCATATGTGATTGTTGTTCCGACATAACTATTCATCTCGTCAATCACTGCCAGCAGCTTTTCATTGTCGTCTTCGATTTCAGGTTTCACATAGCAGTCAGCCTCGTCAAGATCAAGCTCATCTGCCAAAACCAAAATGGAATCCTCCACTGCTTTTTTGAATGTGTTCTTATCGATCGTTGTACCATAATCTGCCGGAACCAAAGAATATCCGTCCGCTGTATATGCGGAAACAGTTGCATCCACCGGCTCACGCTGTTCGGATGCCTGCATGCAGTTTAACTGATCGATCTGACTATCCAAAGCGTCCTCGTCAAATGTTACCACTTTTGCAAGTTCAAGATTGTCATGTTTAAACAGTGTCACCACCCATGCGAACCCATTCTGTCCATTCAAAAGTTCTTCCACTTCACCGTTGAATACCGGTGCGATCTGAATGGATTCTCCGGAAATGCTCTCGCTGCCGTCCTCACGCTCTGCCAGATTCAGCACATAGCTGTCGATTTCCTCTGTGATGAGCTGCTCAACTTTTTCCACTGATTTGCCACCGGCTTTAATTCCGTCAATGGTTGTTCCAAAGCAGAAATGACTCTGAAAAAAGATTCCAAACCCAACATAAACAACCGCGAGACATGCCACGACTGCACCGACAATCACGAAAATTTTCTTTTTTTCTTTTTTCATAATTCTTCCTCTCACTCTTTTGTAGCTTATTCAAAAAGACGTAGCGATATACGCCCTATTTTCAGCAAAACCATACTCTATTATAGGTAGAAAAAAGGCTTTGTCAATAAATTGTGACAATCGTAATATTTGCGTAATGAATTTGTTTCAATTCGTAACAATGCAGGTAAAAATTTCCTCCTGCATTTGTTTGTAGGGTTGCACAAAAACCAGCTATTTACCTTAAGAAATCTTTAAATATTCAATAATCTTTCTTAAAAAAGAGGAAAGGGAATTGTTTCCTAAAATTGCCTATGCTATAATCCCACAATGTAGGGAAAAGAAAATATTTTGACTTAAAAACCTGTTAGGAAGGTGATATTTTGAAGACCGATATGAAAAGCAGACTCAATGCTTTTATAGAAAAAAACAAACATGCATTTCTGCTTCTTTATTTTTGCATTTATTTTCCGTGGTTTCATCATTTAGAGCGGACTGTCACAACACATTTTCATGTGATACATACTGCATTAGATGATCTGATCCCATTCTGTGAATATTTTATTGTTCCTTACCTTTTATGGTTTGGATATGTTGCATGGGCTGTTGGATATTTTTATTTTAAAAATAAAGATGAATATTTCAAACTCTGTGCCATGCTTTTTACCGGAATGACCGTTTTCCTTGTGATTTCAACGATCTATCCAAATGGTCATTATTTAAGACCGGCTTACTTTGAGCATAACAATATTTTTATCCAGTTAGTCAAATGGCTGTACGCAACGGATACCCCGACGAATCTGTTTCCGAGTGTCCATGTGTTCAACTCCATTGCGGTCAATATTGCGGTGTGGCATAGTGATAATTTCAAAAAAAATAAAGCTGTCCGCTATGGTTCCGCAGTTTTAATGGTACTTATTATTTTATCCACAATGTTTTTAAAACAGCACTCTGTTTTCGACGTTGTGACTGGAATGGTACTCGCAGTGTTTATGTATTCTGTTGTTTATACAACAAACTGGGCTGCTGTCACCGCTGCAAAACCGGTGCGCAAACCAAGACGAATTTAAAAATTACTGTAAAGTTAAAAGGACATAGTTCTTTCCTGTATTCAGGATAAGAACTATGTCCTTTTTGTTTTCCTATGTATTACCATAGCTTCAATAACTGGATTCCTGTTTTCATAACTTTATACTTCACATCCTCAAGTTCTGCTGCGGCATTTTTCAGCTCCTTGCGGATTTCAATATGCTGCGGGCAATGCGTCTCACACTTTCCACAGGAAATACACTGGGATGCACTGCTCGTATCTTTTCGAAATGCAGTACACTGCAGGTAATCTCTTCTTCCCGATTTTTTCCCTTCGGAATACATCGCATTATAGCAGCGGAAAGTTCCCGGAATATCCACTCCACGCGGACATGGCATACAATATCCACATCCGGTGCAGCCGACCTTCACATTTTTCTTAATCTCATCTTTTACCTTTTCGATCAGCTCCCGGTCGGATGGCGTGAGACATCCCACCAGTGACTCGCTGGCAGTTTTTACATTCTGTTCTACCATCTCCATGGAATTCATGCCGGAGAGCACACAGGTAACTTCCGGCTGGTTATACAGCCATTTCAGTGCCAGTTCTGCCGGGGTACGATGTTGTTCGTCCTTACGGAATAATTCTTTTGCCGGCTCTGGGAGCAGATTCACCAGACGACCGCCTCGTAACGGTTCCATAATGATGACCGGAAGTCCCTTCTTATTCGCATAGCGCAGTCCTTCCACACCAGCCTGAGAATGTTCATCCATATAATTGTACTGGATCTGACAGAAATCCCAGTCGTAAGCATCTACTAACTGACAGAACATCGCGGAATTACCGTGATAGGAAAATCCGATCTGCCGAATCTGCCCGGACGCTTTCTTCTCCCTGATCCACTCTTCCATCCCCAGTTTTTTCAATTTCTCCCAGGTTGGAATGTCCGTCAGCATATGCATGAGGTAATAATCAATGTAATCGGTCTGCAGGCGGCGCAGTTCCTCCTGAAACATTTTTTCCACGCTATCGATCGACTTGATCAGATAATGCGGAAGCTTTGTGGCAAGGTTGATTTTCTCCCTGCAATGATTCCGGTGTAAAATTTCTCCCACTGCCACTTCATTTCCGGCATACACGTAGGCAGTGTCAAAATAATTGACCCCCGCCTCAATTGCCGCCATCACTTCTTTTTCTGCTTTGTCAAGGTCTGCGCTGTTCCCCTTTTTCGTAAAACGCATACAGCCGTAGCCAAGCGCAGAAATATCGTTTCCATATTTATCTTTCCGATATTGCATGCTGCTATCTCCTCTCGGTGTTTAATGCCTCCAGTTCTTCCATCCAGATCCGTGCAGACGCATCCGAAGGCATACGCAGATCTCCACGCGGAGAGACAGCAACGCTTCCGACTTTTGGTCCATCCGGCAGGCAGGAACGTTTGAACTGCTGTGCAAAAAATCTGCGGTAAAAAGTTTTTAACCATTTCAAAATCGTTTCATCCTCATAAGTTCCCGCAAATGCAATTTTCGCCAGACGGTAAATCTTTGCCGGGGCATAGCCAAGACGGAGCATATGATACAGATAAAAATCATGTAATTCGTATGGTCCGACCAGATCTTCCGTCTTCTGGGAAATCTTTCCGTCCTCCGGCGGTAAAAGTTCCGGTGAAACCGGTGTATCCAAAACATCGAGAAGAACTGCTTCCAACTCTTTATCGCCACAGGTATCCGCATAATAACGGACAAGATGGCGTACCAGTGTCTTTGGAACAGACGCATTCACTGCGTACATGGACATATGATCTCCGTTATAAGTCGCCCAGCCGAGTGCCAGCTCCGAAAGATCGCCTGTACCGATGACCATGCCTCCGGTCTTATTTGCAATGTCCATAAGAATCTGGGTTCTCTCACGTGCCTGTCCATTCTCGTAAGTCACATCATGCACTTTCGGATCCTGTCCGATATCCCGGAAATGGATATTGACTGCATCCCTGATACTGACTTCCATAAAGTCCGCATTGAGGCATTTGATGAGGCTGACCGCATTATCGTAAGTCCGGTCAGTCGTTCCAAATCCCGGCATTGTCACAGCCTTAATATTTTTATGGTCCATGCCAAGCAGATCAAATGCGCGCACCGTCACAAGCAGCGCCAGCGTAGAATCCAGTCCGCCGGAAATACCGATCACGGCAGATCTGCAGTGCGTGTGCTCCAGACGTTTTTTCAGTCCCATCGCCTGAATGGATAAAATCTCATCACAGCGGCGCTCTCTGTCTGCCTTGCTGCCCGGAACAAACGGCATTGGATCGATATACCGGGTCAGTTCCGTATCTTCTATTTTCAATGCAAACGGAATTTCCGTGTAACCGTCCATTCTGGTTTCAAATGTAGTCATTCTGCGGCGCTCTGCATTCAGACGCAGAACATCGATCTCCGAATAAACCGTTTCATTTGCAAACCGCTTTGCTTTCTTTAAAACCCTTCCATTTTCCGCAATGATATTGTGCGCAGAATAGACGACATCCTGCGTGGATTCCCCATCTCCGGCACTCGCATAAATATAGCCGCACAGAAGCCTTGCGGACTGTCCGCCAACCAGCTCCTCGCGGTAAATGTCTTTTCCGGTCGTCTCATCCGATGCTGACAGATTGACAATGACATCCGCACCGTTTAACGCATGACGGATACTCGGCGGTTCCGGTGTCCAGAGATCCTCGCAGAGTTCCACACCGATTTTCAGTTCCGGCATGGTCTGACAGGTAAATAATAACTTTTTGCCCATTGGAACCACTTCTTCTCCAAGATTTACCTGCACCGTTTCATCCATTCCTCTTGTAAAATGTCTCGCCTCGTAAAATTCATTGTAATTTGGCAGATATGTTTTCGGCACAAAACCAAGCACTTTTCCATTGCTCACAGCGGCAGCCACATTATAGAGCTTTCCGTTGTATTCGAGTGGAAGTCCCACAAACACGATACAGTCCAATGCAAACGTAAAAGCAGCGATCTCAAGGAGCGACTGTCTCGCTTCACGCAGCATTTTTTCCTGTAAAAACAAGTCACTGCATGTATAACCCGTAATACAAAGTTCCGGGAGTACAATAATCTTTGCCCCTTCCTTCTCTGCCTTTTTAATCTCTGCGCAGATTAATGCGGTGTTCTCTTTTGTATCCGCAACTACAATTTTCGGGGTGACGGCTGCCACCTTGACAAATCCCTGTTTCACTACTTTCTCATCTCCTTCAGTTCGTCCACTTCAAAATGATATGCCTTGTTACAGAACTGGCATTTTACTTCAATCGCTTCACCATCGTTGATAATATCGTCCAAATCTTTTTTGCTCAAGGTTGAGATTGCACGGGAAACGCGCTCTTTGGAGCAGTCACACTGGAATGCTGCCGGGAGTGTATCCGTGATCTCTAGTCCAAAATCACCCAGAATGATCTCTAAAATCTGTTCCGGCGTATTGCCCTCTTCCAGCATCTCAGTCACAGATGCAATCTCGCTGATTTTTTTCTCCAGTGCATCCACAACTTCATCCGGGGTAAATGGCATCAGCTGAATGATAAATCCACCTGCCTGCTTTACAGAACCGTCCACATCTACTAAAACACCCAGTCCTACTGCGGAAGGAACCTGCTCCGAAGTCGCAAAATAATAGGTTAAATCCTCTGCGATCTCTCCGGTCTGAAGTGCGATCTGTCCCACATAAGGCTCTTTTAAACCCATATCCTTGATGACGCTCATGACACCAAGCCCAAGTGCCCCGCCTACGTCTAATTTGCCCAATGCATTCGGTGGCAGTTCCACATCTGCAACTCTCGGAAATCCCTTGACATGTCCTGCGGAATCCGCTGTCACAGTCAGCCCCTGCGCCGGTCCCTGACACTGGATCTGTACTGTGAGAAGATCCTTCTCACCCTTCATCATGGTTCCCATCATGGCCGCACCAGATAATAATCTACCCAGAGCTGCTGTGATCACCGGACTTGTGTTATGGTCTTTTCTTGCCTCTTCCACAATGTTTTTGGATGTGATTGCAAATGCGCGGATGGAATGATCTGCCGCAGTTGCTCTTACAATATAATCGTTCATGTTTTTCCTCTTTTCCTGTTATTTTATATTAGGCAAGTGCCTGTTCTGTTATATCATATTCCTTAAATCCGCTTCGGTCTTGCAATGATATACATGCGCTCACTCTCTGCCGTCACCGGATCATGGGTAAATGCGTCATACGCTGCCACAAACTCCATGCCTGCCTGCAAAAGCAGCTCTTTCACCTGCTCTAATTCGTAGGCTTTCTGATAATGAAGTTCCTCGTATTTCCGATAGAGGTCACTTTCCTCCCGGATAAAAAGCGTCAGGTCATACTCATTGACCATCTCATCCTCATAAAAATAGTTTTCCCAGATGAAACTGCTCTCTTCCCGGTTTTCACTGATGGTGCATTCTCCCATCAGATCCCGGTATTTATGCACGGTGTTCAGATCAAAAATAAACACACCGTCCTCTGCGAGATATTCTTTTACCAGCCCAAATACTTTTTTCAAATCTTCCGGTTTCAAAATATAGTTCATCGAATCGCAGACACTTACAATTGCCCGGATATTTCCAAACAATTCCAGTTCCCGCATATCCTGAAGAAGATATAAAATATCATTCCTCTCTTCTTCCTCCTGGCGTTCTCCTGCAATCTCTAACATTTCGGCAGAATTGTCCACTCCCACCATATCATAGCCTGCATCTGCCAAAAGCCTTGTCATTTTTCCGGTACCACAGCCGAGTTCCACCACGGTGCCATCTGTCACCTGATACTCCTTTAACAGACTGATAAGATATCTGCTCCACTCCTCATAAGGTACATTATCCATAAAAAGATCATATACCTGTGCAAAACTGCTGTATGCTTCCAATGTTTTCTCTCCTTGATTATTTTTTCACGAACCTTTATACTACTAGAGAAGCAAGATCCAATATTCTTAAGGTTTTTTCCTTTTGATATCCCGATAGTATAAAGCGAGGTTTTTTATGCCCGAGAATTACGACCATTATATCACAAAAAATATAAAAGCATTATATAAACGGCGACTTTTTTCACCAATTGTATATCTGATCATCGTGATCGTACTATGGCATGTATTTTCACTGACGGATCTTTTATTTCCGGTGCAGCTGACGGATGATGTTACGCTGGAATCTGCCTACCGGAATGACGCTGCCAACATGCATACCACACTGACAGATTTAAAATTCACAGGATACACCCGAAGCAACTTTGCCGGGACTTCCGGTTATTATTATTACACAATCCGGAATGATGAATGTATCATCGTACTGCTTTCTCCTTCTACCTGTGAAGAAGGGCTTCCTTCCATTGATGAAGTAAAATTGACGGGAAAAATCAAAAAGTCCTCTGAATCTTTCCATGCACTTTTAAAAAATATGGCAGAAGATTTAAGCTGGACAGAAAGCGGTATTCAGAGTAAGGTATCCGGATATTATATCAGTGAACCGGATTACAATCGTACCATAAATACGATTCTTTTTACAGTCATATTTGGCACAGGTATTTATGCGATTCTTTGTCTTGTGCTTTATATTCTGTTTATTTTCTTTCCGGTACTCTCGCCGTGCTGTCAGGATCTCGCCCTGTTTGGCAATCCGAAGAAGCTGCTAGAGCAGGCGGAAGAAGAACTTGCAACACTTCCTCAGTTAGCAACCGAGGATATGTTTATCACAGAACATTATTTTATTGAAACCTCTATTTATGGAAATGCGATCATCCCGATCGACCAGATTATATGGATTTATAAGTACTCCACTCTCCATAAGTTTTTCTGGTATCATTTCAGTATTTCCTATACACTGCATATCAGCGCCAACAAGCATCTGTATATCCAGTGCCCGAAAAATATCAAATCTGATATCGACGGTATTATGGATTACCTTGCGGAAGCTAACCACAATATTCTCGTTGGATTCAATGAGAAAAATCGATTGGAAGTGCAGAAAATTCAGGGAACGCCGATGAACTTTGAGAAATTTATCGCCTTCCTGAAAAAGCGGATCTGATGTAACCGGAGTTTAATTGGCGTAGTGTCGCAGATCCTGTAGTGCTTTTATAGGTTGTGAAGGGCAGATATAAGCGTCCTCTCGCAAGTCGTGATTTTATAGGTTTATGAAAAGAAAAACGGTACAGACGAAATATGATGTTCCTGTTCGCCGGGCATTCCGATAAGCCTCTAAAGAGTCTTATCTCCATGGCTCACAAAGGAAATCATATTTGTCTGTACCGTTTTTCTTTCATTTACGCTGTGAATGACTTGTGAGAGGACGCTTATATTTGCCCAATCAACATCATGAATCGCACCACAAAATCTGCAATTTACGTTATGGAACTCACGGTTATGGGATGAGTGCCTATGAGATAACGGCAAAATTCAAGAGGTTCAATGCCTTATGATTCGTCGATGTTAAAGGGCACACCTCCCGGAGTTTCATCTTTGAGTTCTGCCGCTCGTAGCATGGATTGACGGATTTCCATAGCCGAGATATTGCATGCTGCACAGTCTTGGATAAATAAAAAATAGAACTGATTTGTTTTCAGGATTTTGGGAGCGGCCGGTCCTTAGAAAGCAGACATTGCGATTTCAAAAGACAATGTAATTGGATTTTGAAATCACGATGGATACTTTCTTAGTACCGTTGCCAGCGACAACAAGCGGAAGCGCTCCTGAAAACAAACAGTTCTATTTTTTATTTTATAAAGTTGTTATGCATGCAATACAGTAGCTCTGGAAATCCGTAACACCACCTGCAAGCGGCAGTTCATAAGTTAAACTCCGGTTTACATTAATTTACGGAACAATGCTTTTAAGTCCTCTACACTTGCATCTTTTGGATTACCTGGTGCGCATGCATCTGCATGTGCAGACTCAGCAAGGAAATCTAAATCTTCTTCTTTCAAAGCTTCCAGTTTTGTTGGAATACCAACATCAATAGATAATTTCTGTACAGCATCTACTGCTGCTTTGCGGTACTCTTCCACAGACATATCATCCACACCTTTTACTCCCATTGCACGGGCAATCTCACGATATTTTTCACCTGTGCAATCTGCGTTATACTCCATAACAATTGGAAGCATCATCGCACATGCAACTCCGTGTGGTGTATCATAAACTGCACCCAAAGTATGCGCCATGGAATGAGCAATTCCAAGTCCTACATTTGAGAATCCCATTCCTGCAATATACTGTCCAAGTGCCATGCCTTCACGGCCTTCTTTTTCATTGGCAACTGCACTTCTTAACGATCTGGAAATGATTTCAATGGCTTTTAAGTGGAACATATCTGTCATTTCCCATGCAGCTTTTGTTGTATATCCTTCAATGGCATGTGTCAAAGCATCCATACCGGTAGATGCTGTTAATCCCTTAGGCATGGAAGACATCATATCTGGATCAACAATTGCAATGATCGGCATATCATGTGGATCTACGCAGACAAATTTTCTCTTTCTCTCAACATCTGTAATAACATAGTTGATGGTAACTTCTGCTGCTGTACCTGCTGTTGTTGGTACTGCGATGATCGGTACACAAGGTTTCTTTGTAGGAGCAACGCCTTCGAGACTTCTTACATCTTCAAACTCCGGATTTGCAATGATAATTCCGATTGCTTTGGAAGTATCCATGGAAGATCCTCCGCCAATTGCGATAAGATAATCTGCACCGGATTTTTTGAATGCCTCTACACCATGCTGTACGTTTTCAATGGTTGGGTTTGCTTTGATATCAGAATAAATTTCATAAGCAAGACCATTTTTATCAAGAACATCTGTCACTTTCTTTGTCACACCAAATTTGATCAGATCTGGATCGGAACATACAAAAGCTTTTTTGAAATCATGTGCCTTTGCTTCATTTGCGATCTCTTCAATCACACCTGCTCCGTGATAAGATGTTTCGTTTAACATAATTCTGTTTGCCATAATAACTCTTCTCCTTTTTTCAATCTGTTGTTAATAAGTTTTCGAAAACTGAAATCCATTAACATACATACCCTTTTCCCCTTGTATGTTATTTTTTTCACATTTTCTACTTCCTATTGTAGCAAAAGAATTTAGAAAAGATAAGTTACAAACATCTAAAAATGTAACAACTATTCATCAAACCTGTACCATCAGCACGCCTTCTTTCCCTGCCGGAAGTTCTTCTTTTATCTGCCCATCCAAAAAACAGACGGCACCGCCTTTTGCCAATTCTTCTTCATTTCCACTGAGACTCACTGAATTTACAAGTAAAACCTGCCTTCCAATTTTCTTACTCTGCGCGGCATACTCATACTTCATTTCCTTGTTCCATTCTTTCGCCGAAAAATCTGTGTATACAGGCCAGAGTACCACATCCGCACGAAGTTTCTTTATCTGCATGACATTTTTCTCATCCCACAGATCGCCGCAAAGACCAATTGAAAATGTATTTCCCAGATATTCAAATTTTGTAAACATATCTCCTTCTGCATAATGTTCATCCGTAAAAGATTCCCTCCAGCCTTTTGACACCCTGCGAAACAGATTTAAAATATTTCCATCTGCACCGATGGTAAGCTGACTGCTGTAAATTTTATTCTCCGCTTTCTCAAGGAACCCAAAAGATACTGCCAGTGCATTCTCCTCCGCTGCTTTCTGTATCGTCTGAATATTGCTGTCAGAGACAGATAATGCCATATGCTGATCCGTTTCATACTTCCAGTCCAAGGCCTCAAACCCCTGTAAAAAAGTTTCTCCAAATAAAATCAGATCCACTTTTCCACTGTTTTCTTTCAGACATTTTATAATTTTATTTCTATTATATTCTATGTCCCGCTCATAAAATCCAACTGCTGCCAGCACTATTTTCATTTGCATGTTCCCTTTTTTTCCTCAAACGAGAATTCTGTCACGCTGCAATTTTGCACTCCGAATGCCGCATACTCCTCATTTGTCATGTCCTTAAAATATGACTGCACCACCCGTGCAATTCCATTGTGCGCCACCAGTATGTAGGTCTTATCCTGCTGCTCCTTTAGCTCATCCAGCAGATTATAAATGCGCTGTGCCAGTTCAAACATGGATTCTCCATTGCCATAGCGGTTCAAAAAATCTTTCTTTGCCTTTAAAAATTCCGGCGCATTGCGCGGTGAAGTCCCCTCCCACACGCCAAAATTCTGCTCGATCAGTCTCGGTTCCATATGTGCCGGGATTCCTGTCATTTCGCTGATATGTTTTGCAGTGTCTGCCGCCCGAAGCAGTGGAGAATATAAAATTTCATCTGCTTTGATGCCATCTGCCACGATCTTTTTCCCAGTTTCCACCGCCTGTTCATGACCTCTCTTCGTGAGCGGAATATCTGTTCTTCCGCAAATTTTGTCTGCTACATTCCATTCGCTTTCGCCATGTCGTACAAAATACAATTTACTCATTTTTCTGCTCCTGATATTATTCCATACTCTTAACCCAGCTCTGCAAACTGCGCCATATAAAGCTTATAATAAGCTCCTTTTTTCTCCATCAGTTCCGCCGGGCTTCCCTGCTCTAAAATACCGCCCTTGTCAATCACAAAAATACGGTCTGCATTCTGGATGGTCGACAGACGGTGTGCAATGACAAAACTCGTTCTTCCGGCAAGCAGCGCCTCGATCCCTCTCTGCACTAAAATCTCGGTGTGCGTGTCAATGCTTGAAGTTGCCTCATCTAAGATCAGGATTTTTGGCATGGAAACCATTGTTCTTGCAAATGCGATCAGCTGGCGCTGTCCGATGGAAAGTCCTGCTCCGTGCTCTTTCAGTTCAGTGTCATAGCCTTTTTCCATTTTCATGATAAAATCATGTGCGTTGACAGCCTTCGCTGCTGCGATCACCTCTTCGTCGGTGGCATCCAGTTTTCCATATAAAATGTTGTCCTTCACTGTTCCGTGGAAAATGAAATTATCCTGTGTCATGACGCCCATCTGTCTGCGCAGGCTGTTCATGGATACTTTCGTCAGGTCATATCCGTCGATCAGGATTTTTCCCTGCTCAATATCATAAAAACGGCTGATCAGATTGACGATCGTTGTTTTTCCTGCGCCTGTCGGTCCGACAAGTGCGATCGTCTCACCCGGTTTCACGACAAAATTGACATCCTCTAACACCTTCGTCTCCGCCGGTGTTCCCCGGTCATAGGTGAATCCAACATGTGAAAATGTGACTTCACCCTTTACTTCCGGCAGTTCTTTCACATCTTTTGCATCTGTGATGTCCGGTTCGGTATCCAGAATATCAAAAATCCTCTCTGCCGCTGTCAGGTTTGTGACCAGATTATTGTAAAAGTTACTCAGATTCATGATAGGGTTCCAGAACATGTTAATATAGCTTCCGAACGCCACTAAAAGTCCGACGGATACTTTTTCAAACCCAAGGAAACGGATGCCGACCAGATATAGCATCATCGCTCCGATTCCCCAGCAGAAGTCAATGACCGGTCCGAACATATCTGCAAAAATCACTGCATCCACAAACGCATTGCGGTGTTCATCCGTCAGGTTTTCAAAAATTTCTTTTGTCTCGTCCTCCGCACCAAAACTCTGCACTACATTCATCCCTGCAATGTCCTCATGCACATAGGCATTTAAGTTGGATGATTTTTTACGGTAAATCTGCCATCTCTTATGAGATATTTTCTGCACCAAAAAAATACCGACGATCATGATTGGGATCGTGCTTAAGGATGCCAGCGCCAGACGCCAGTCTTTTATCATCATGATCACGACAACACCGATGACGGTGATAAATTCCGGGATCAGAGTCGTGACCATATTCGTCAGGACATCTTTCAGTGAATTGACATCTCCGATGATTCTTGCAAGAATTTTTCCGGTCGGTCTGCTGTCAAAAAACGAGAAAGATAACGTCTGGATATGCTCATATAAATCCTGTCGGATCTTTAATAATATTTTATTGGAAATCACGGACATACTGTACATTCTTACTTTTACGAGAATGATAAAAAGAACGTTCAGTGCGAGCGCAAAAATTCCAAGTGCGATCAGTCCTTTAAAATCTGACTGCGCTATGTAATGATCGATCGCCTCTTCGATCAGCAATGGGTTTACCAGTGAGATTCCTACGGTAATCCCCATACAGACCAAAACGCCGGCAATCGCTAATTTATAATCTAATAAATAGGAAAGCAGCCGGCTTAAAATCTTCTTTTTGTCGGTGTTTTCCATATATTCGTCTTCACGAAATGAATTGACTGCCATGGTAGCCTCCTTCTGTGTTATATTGAAATCAGGTCAAAATTCCAGCGAAGCCCTGCCTTCGCTATATGTGTCATTTTATATTTTTATTTCCAGCTTCTGCATGACATACTTTTTAAGATGCCAGATAACCGCCGTACTGTGCCATATAAGTGTCATAATACAGTCCTTTCTTTGCCAGAAGCTCCTCATGTGTGCCGTGCTCTGCGATCCTGCCATCCTGCAGATAAATGATCTCATCTGCGTGGCAGACCGCTGAAATGCGGTGTGCAATGATGATCTTCGTCGTGTCTTTCAGACTGTTTAATGTCTTCTGGATCTCATGCTCGGTCTCCATATCAAGAGCTGAAGTGGAATCGTCCATGACAAGAATCGGGCTGTGTTTTGACAATGCGCGTGCAATACTGATCCGCTGTTTCTGTCCACCGGAAAGTCCTACACCGCGCTCACCGATAACGGTCTCATACTGTTCATCCATTTTTTCAATAAAACTGCTTGCCTGCGCACTCGCTGCGGCACTCTTTATCTCGTCCATCTGCATCGTGCTGCGGTTACCCATTTTAATATTTTCTTCAATGGTATCCGAGAACAGGAACACATCCTGTAAAACAACGGCAACGCTTCTTCTTAGCTGTCTTAAAGATATTTTTCTGATATCCACACCGTCGAGTCTGACGGAGCCTTCCGTTGTGTCATAAAAACGATGCAGCATGTTGATGATCGATGATTTTCCGGAGCCTGTCGCCCCCATAATTCCGAGCGTCTTTCCCTCTTTTACCGAAAAACTGATGTCTGATAAAATCTGTTTTCCATCCAGCTTGAAGGAAACATGATCAAACTCAACATTTCCGCTGACATGATCTAACGTTACAACATTCCGGCTATCCTCAATTTCCGGTTTCACCTCATATATCTTTTTGATTTTTTTATATGATGCGACTGCGGAAGACAGGTCGTTTGTCAGCCATCCCATCATTTCCATTGGCCAGGTACAGTTTCTGCTGTATTCCACATATGCGACCAGCGCACCTAATGACATATTTCCATTCATCACAGAAATTCCTCCAAGAATGGTAATTGCCACCGGAAGCACTTTTCCGACAAACTGAAACAGCGGATAATACCGCACCAGCACTTTGGACTGTGTGATGTTCAGATTGTAATAGCGTTCATTGTGGGACAAAAATTTTTTGATCTCATAATCTTCCCTTGCAAACGCTTTTACCGTGCGCACACCTGCCAGATTTTCCTCTGCAACAGTGGTCAGCACCGCATTTTCCTCGCTGATATCCTCATAAACTTTATCCAATTTACGCTCCATGATAATTGCCACCACAGCACAGCAGAGCATGACTGCAACCGGCAGAAATGCCATTTTCCAATTCAGGGAAAACATGCAGTATAAAACAAATACCACATGGATTGTCACCTCGATCAGCAACATTCCCACATAGCCTAACGCATTCTGTATTTTATCCACATCATCTTTGACTCTCGCCATCAATTCTCCTGTATTGGTATCGTCAAAATACCGCATGGACAAGGTCTGAATGTGGTTAAATAAATCTTTCCGCATCTCTGCCCCGATTTTCGAGGACAGAAAATCAAACGTAAACTCCTTACAATAACCAAAAATACTTCTTCCAATTCCTACAAGCACGATTCCGGCCAACAGCTTCGTCAGAATCTCCATCTGCCCGCCTAAAATAACGTCATCCACAATCTGCTGTGTGATCTTCGGATATAACATATCTAACGCAATGGCAGTGACCATGCTTGCAACGGCAAACACATACCCATACCAGTAACGCCCGATATAACTGCTTAACTTTCTCATAAATCCTCCTAGTTTTGCGAAGCAAAATCCGAACCCCATGGTGAGGAGAGGATTTTACCTCCCTTGTTTTTCCGAAGGAAAAATGCGACTGCCCATGCAGGAGCAATGCCCAGCAAGCTGTGCCGTATTTATCCTCCCTTGTTTTGCGAATCCCCGGTAAACAAAAAGCGCTCCGCAGTATCTTCACCACGAAGCGCATTTATCCGCTGATCTGTCTTAAAACATAAAAAGTCCGTGGCGAATTACACCACGGACATATCTCTCATTCCCATAGCAGTGAACTGCTGCTTAAAAAAGTTTACCGAGGTAATTCTTACTATGATTTTGTAATGTTGTGTTATTTGTTGTAAACTGAATCATATCCTTACCTCTCTTTCTTCTTATTTTGCATCTGTAAACGCCACCAAATGTGCCACTATGATTCTCATGCAATTTAGCTTACTAACTTAGTAAATCATAAAGTTTTTAAATTGTCAACACAATTAACACAAAATCTCCAGATATTTCCAACATATTTTTTCAGATGCTGTCAATAATAGAATTAGGACAAACAACAGCGGCTTACTTCTGATTTATCAGAAAAACTGACGCTGCTGCACTCCTAAAATAACACAAGGAAAAAATATGGAGGTGAAACCATGAGCGGATCTAATTCAGGTTCTAACACCAGTAAAATGGCTGTACCACAGGCAAAAGAGGCCATGAACCGTTTCAAACAGGAAGTTGCAAGTGAAATTGGAGTACCTTTAAAAGAAGGTTACAATGGTGACTTAACTTCTGCACAGGCTGGAAGCATTGGTGGTGAAATGGTCAAAAAAATGATCATGAAGCAGGAAGAACAGATGAAAAACTAGCCATTAGGAAAAAACCACTGCACATCTTAGGTATCTGCCCAAGATCTGCGGTGGCTTTTTTGTGCATCATTATGTAAATCTGAAAACAATAGAATACGCGCTCTGCGAACATTCTATTGTCATGAATTATTTTTTGCAAAACCCTTTTTGCATATTCTGTATCAGGATTATACTTCTTCAAAATTGCGATAGACAATTCCTTTTTTCACATGCTCTACGACTTCCTCATCAAAATCTGTCAGGCAATCCACGATTGCTAATCCAAAATCGATTGCTGTTCCCATTCCACGACTTGTGATAATGTTTCCGTCCACAACAACTGCATCCTCACTCGTGATCGCACCGGTCAGTTTTTCCTCAAATCCCGGATGGCAGGTAGCATGTCTTCCTTCCAACAATCCTGCTGCCCCTAAAACACTCGGTGCTGCACAGATTGCTGCAACAATTTTTCCCTCGCCTGCAAACTTTTTAATCACTTTATTGACCATGTCGCTTGCTCCAAGATTCAATGTCCCAGGCATTCCTCCCGGTAGAACGATTGCATCAAATCCGTCAAAATCAACTTCTGATGCAAGTGCGTCTGTCAAAAATGTGACATTATGGGAACTGGTCACTTCTTTTTTATCTGTGATAGAAATGGTTGTCATCTCTAACTTTGCCCTGCGCACAATATCAACAACTGTCAGTCCCTCAATCTCTTCACATCCGTCTGCCATAAAAATACCAACTTTTTTCATGCCGTTTATCCTCCATTTTGTCTGTGTCAAAACTATCTTTTTCGCAGAAAATAATCTTCTGCTGCCAAACCACAGAACGTTATTTCTGTGATTTCTAAACATGATCTGTTCTTATTTATTATAAAAGGATGCTCTCTCCACGTCAATATCACTTACGCATTGCAAAATGCAGACAATTAGCCTATGATAACTACAGTATCACTGAAACTTATCATAACGAAAGGAACTCTTCATGGAAATCGAACGCAAATATTTAATTGACCGGCTCCCGGAAAATATAGAACAATACGAATGTAAACACATTGAACAGGGTTATCTGAATACAGATCCCGTTGTCCGCATCCGAAAATCAAATGACAAATATACATTGACTTACAAAGGTGCGGGACTGATGTGCCGCGAGGAATATAATCTTCCGTTAAACGCAGAAGCGTTTGCCCACTTAAAAGAAAAAATTGATGGAATACTCATCCAAAAGCGCAGATACCTGATTCCACTTACCGATAAGCTGACCATTGAACTTGATGTCTTTGAAGGGGAACTTGCGCCTTTACAGCTTGCCGAAGTAGAATTTGAGACAAAAGAAGAGGCAGAACATTTCGTCCCACCTGCATGGTTTGGGGAGGATGTCACATTTTCCTCCAGATATCATAACAGTACGCTCAGCAAACGCTAGGCGCACTGTTTTTCTAAATGCTTTTTTCATGACATTGTAACGACACCGTGCTGCCTCTTTTATCTCAGACGGTTACTCTCGTACCGCTGTCTCGTTCGAAGGCACATCTTCAGCTGATCATAGCGATCGTCAATGTCACCTTCCGGGATCACAACATCCAATGCAACCGCCAGCGTATTGATTATCTGGTCATCGATCTCATCCCGCAGTGCAACCAGAATATTATAGCGCTCATCAAAGTCTTCGGAATCCAGAAATTCCAGAACCTTTGGATTGATACCGCCCTCGTATTCACTCTGCACACTTGTTTCCTTTTGTGCTTCTGCCGGCACATCCGAGGATAACTCAACCCGCTCAAACCGGTATTTCTGTGCCACATCCGGATATTTTTCGTGGTCAACCTCACTCATAAACATTTCCAATGGTCTTGCATACACACCAAAATCTCCGTAGAGTGCCTGATAAATCACAAGCTGCTCACCCGTCTCAGAATGCTTTGCCACTGCAATGATCTGATATAATTTATTTTTAAAATGCCGGTAAAATTCTCCGTTTTTTGGTAATTGCCGCACGCTGTTTTCCTCTTTTCTGCCACAAATTATGTAAACCACTTTTTTCAATGAACTGCATGATCAGAAATCTATAAATTATTTCCAAATTCCTGATAGCTGTTCAACATATCCACGCCTTCTGCAATAAAATCCCTGTCAAATTCCAGATTACCACTGTAGCCCATGATCATGAGATCGTTCAATTTCTGCATGATATCACAGTCCTCATCAAAACCTGCTCCAATCTGCTGTCCGACAGGCTGTACTCTCTGCATTGCAACTTTTCCACTCGGTGTCAGTATCGGTGTATCTGCCGCTCCTCTTGCAGCCGCATGCTGCATTCTGTCTGCCTCTTTTAATAGATCCTCATCATTTTCCTGCACATTCTGTTTTGCACGGCTTAAAATATCCTGATTTTTCTGTGGACGTGACTGCGCCGTTCCTCTATTCGTCTGTGACCAAGGATTTTGCACCGGACGTCCGGACGGCTGTGGTCTGTATGGCTGTGCCTGTCGATTTGACTGTGCCCCTCTGTACGGCTGTGCCTGACGGCTTGACTGTCCTGCACTATAGTTCTGTGGCTGACGGTTCATCTGCCCGGCTCCATAAACTTGTTGGCGGTTATTCTTTACCGGTTTTCCATTTATATAGGTAGTATTGTTTCGATTTGCTCCCTGATTCTGTGCCTTTACCTTTGACACGATCACTGCGATCACAATAATAATAAATATCAGTTCAAACATATTTCACCCTTCTCCCTCTGCGCTGCAATATTTCGTTGCTCCTATCAAATATTATAATAGTTTCTGTTTTCTTTCACAAGACTTAGTTTTAATAACCGGAGTTTCACTTACCGTGGAGCAGCAGATTTTGTGGTGCTTTCGCAGGGTGTGAAGGGGCAGATATAAGCGTCCTCTCACAAGTCGGAATTTTATATGTAATGAAAAAGAAAAACGGTACAGACAAGTATGATGTTCCTGTTCGCCGGACATTCCGATAAGCCTCTAAAGAGTCTTATCTCCATGGCTCACAAAGGAAATCATACTTGTCTGCACCGTTTTTCTTTCATTTACGTTATGGATGACTTGTGAGAGGACGCTTATACATGCCCGGTCAACGTTATGAATTGCACCACAAGATCTGCAATTTACGTTATGGAACTCCGGGTTATGGGATGAGTGCCTATAAAGGGAGGTGACGACAAAATGCGGTCATTCTCGATGTCTTGTGATTCGCCAATCATAAAAGGGCACACCTCCCGGAGTTTCATCTTTGGGTTCTGCCGCTCGGAACATGGATTGACGGATTTTCAGATTGAATTTCTATGGAGTGTATATTCAAAATATTGCAGTTTCATAACTTATGAGATAATGAATGTAAAATGGACGAATATTGTTTTCGTTTTGCGTTATGGAGATGAAACTCTCCATTTGTGGAAGCCTCTGCTGAACACAAATGATCAGAGAGGTTCATCGCAATGTTTAACGCAACGAAACACAATATTCGTCCATTTCACATTCATGTTTTCGTAAACATGTCAGACTGCAATATTTTGTTCATAACCGAAATTATAAAATTCAATCTAAAAATCCGCGCCACCACCTACAGGCGGCAGTTCATAAGTGAAACTCCGCTTACTCCTGATAGATTTTGATGATGTCTTTCACCACTGCAACCAGTTTCTCATAACTCATCGACGAAGTGTCCAGACAGAAATCATAATTTCTCGCATCATTCCATGCATTGCCCGTATAGTACTTATAATAGTCTGCACGGTATTTATCAATCTTTGCGATCTTCTTCTCCGCCTCTTTTGCAGAGATACCATTCTGGTCAACGACACGCCTGATACAGTCCTCCAACGGTGCGTAGAAAAATAAACGGATCACATCCGGATTGTCTTTTAAAACATAATCTGCACAGCGGCCAATGATAATGCATGACTCCTGTGCGGCAAGATCCTTGATGACCTTTGCCTGATAATTGAAAAGATTGTCATCTGATACAAAATCACTGCTTTCCGGCGGAAGTACTCCACCTTTATATGGATTCTTTTTTAAGATATTAAACAGGAGTGGTGACTTTTTCATTTTCTCATCCACTTCGCCAAACAATGCCTCATTGATTCCGCTCTCGTCAGATGCCATTCTTAAGATTTCCCTGCTATAACAGTTAATGCCAAGATCTTCTGCCAGTAAATTGCCAAGTGTCTTACCACCACTGCCGTAGCTTCTCGCAATTGTAATTACAGTTTTTTTCATATCCTGCCCAGCCTTTCTGCAATTCTTTTTTTCAGTATACACCTCTCTATCTAAAAAGTGTATCTCTTATCCATATTTACATCGTCCGTTATTCGCCAAGATATGCCTTTTTAATGGAATCATTGTTCATCATTTCCTTTGCATCTCCGGACAGCACAATATTGCCGGTCTCTAATACATAGGCACGATCTGCGATCGCAAGTGCTTTTTTTGCATTCTGCTCTACAAGCAGTACCGTTGTTCCACCCGCAGAAATCTCCCGGATAATATGGAAAATCTCTTCTACAAGAATCGGAGAGAGTCCCATGGAAGGTTCATCCATTAAAATGATCTTCGGCTTTGACATCAGTGCGCGTCCCATAGCAAGCATCTGCTGTTCGCCACCGCTCAGTGTTCCGGCAAGCTGGTTTTTTCGCTCCTCCAGACGCGGGAAGCTCTTGTATACACGTGCCAATGTCTCCTCGATCTCTTTTTTATCTTTTCTGGTATATGCGCCTAATTTCAGATTTTCGTACACAGATAATTCTGCAAACACACGTCTTCCTTCCGGTACATGTGCCATTCCCATGGATACGATCTTATGTCCCGGGATTTTGCTGATATCTTTGCCCTCAAAAATAATCTCTCCGGCTTTCGGCTGAAGCATTCCGGTGATGGTCTGTAACGTTGTGGTCTTTCCCGCTCCGTTGGCACCGATCAATGCAATGACTTCGCCCTCATTTACTTCAAAGGAAATACCTTTTATGGCCTGGATCACACCATAATATACTTCCAGATTTTTTACCTCAAGCATTGCCATAATAACGTCCTCCTATTCACCCAGATATGCCTTGATAACCTGTGGATCATTTAATACATCACTGGTTTTTCCCTGTGCTAACACCTGTCCGAAGTTCAACACCGTAAGTTCCTCACAGATTCCTGACACAAGCTTCATATCATGTTCGATCAGAAGAACCGTCATGTCAAACTCATCCCTGACAAAATGGATCGTTTCCATCAGTTCTTTTGTTTCATTTGGATTCATACCAGCTGCCGGTTCGTCAAGCAGTAATAATTTTGGATTTGTCGCAAGTGCACGGGCGATCTCCAATTTTCTCTGTTTACCATAAGGAAGATTGGATGCAAGGAAATCAGCCTCTTTATCTAGATCAAACACTTTCAGAAGTTCCATTGCCTTTTCATTCATCTCTTTTTCCACTTTGCGGTATTTTGGCAGACGCAGGATTCCTGTCAATGTAGAATAAGGCATTTGATTATGTAAACCTATTTTGACATTATCCAGAACAGACTGCTCTTTGAAAAGCCGGATATTCTGAAACGTTCTGGCAATTCCTTCTTTATTGATCTCCACCGTCCTTTTGCCAGTAATGTCTTTTCCGTCCAATGTGATGGTTCCATCGGTTGGTGTATACACACCTGTCAGCATATTAAAACAGGTCGTTTTTCCTGCACCGTTTGGTCCGATCAGACCATATAACTGTCCCTTTTCAATTGTAATGTTAAATCCGTCTACCGCACGAAGTCCACCAAAGGAGATCCCAAGATTCTTTACCTCTAATAATGCCATATTATGCTGCCTCCTTTTTTGCTGGCTTTTTGAATTTTGCTGCGATACGCTGTCTCATCTCGATACATTTTGGTGCCCAGTTGAAAAGCATCATTGCGATCAGAACGATGGAATAGATCAACATACGGTAGTCCTTCAGTCCACGGAGCACCTCTGGAAGCAAGGTTAAGATCACGGCTGCAATGATCGATCCACGGAAACTTCCCATTCCACCTAATACGACAAATACCAGGATCATGATAGACATGTTGTATCCGAAGTTTGTTGGTGTTGCTGTAACGGTAGAAAGATTATGTGCATAAAGCACACCGCCTGCACCTGCAATCGCTGCGGAAATGGTAAATGCCATCAGTTTGAACTTTGTGATATTGATACCGACAGACTCTGCTGCGATCCGGTTGTCACGGATTGCCATCACCGCACGACCGGTTCTGGAATTTACAAAGTTGTATACGATAAATAAAATGACCAGGATCATGATCACACCGGCTGTAAAACTGGATAAATGAGGAATCTTTGCAATTCCCTTTGCTCCATTGATCAGCCAGATACCATCTTCGCTTAACTCGATCTTATTTCCATCCGAGATAGCAAAATGAAATCCATTCTCATCTTTTGCAATATATAAAACATTAATGACATTTTTGATGATCTCACCAAAAGCAAGCGTTACGATCGCAAGATAGTCGCCACGGAGACGGAGCACCGGAATACCGATGAGGAATCCAAAAAATGCGGCTGCGACAGTTCCAACTGCAATTGCGATCAAAAACAGAATCACTTCATTCTGAATGCTGTCCTGTAACAGTTTTGTGCAGAATGCACTGGAAAATGCTCCCACACACATAAATCCGGCATGACCGATACTAAGCTCGCCCAGATAACCGACACAGAGGTTTAAACCAATTGCCACGATCGAATAGGTACACATTGGAACAAGAAGTCCCTGCATCAGGGAGGACATGTTGCCGGTTGTGATCATAGTCTGTACAATTATGTAAACCACAATGACCATAGCAAATGTAATGATATGATCTTTTGTGCTTTTTTTCATTGATTTCAAATTTAACTTTGCCATATCTGCCACCTACACTTTCTCATGAACCTGTTTGCCCAAAATTCCCGAAGGCTTCACAAGAAGCACAATGATCAGGACTGCAAACACGATCGCATCGGATAACTGGGACGAGATATATGCGCGGCCTAAGATCTCGATCACACCAAGAAGAATCCCTCCGATCAATGCTCCCGGAATGGAACCGATCCCTCCGAATACAGCGGCTGTGAACGCCTTGATACCAGGCATTGCACCCGTATACGGTGTCAGTGTCGGATAAGCGGAACAGAACAGTACGCCTGCTACCGCTGCAAGACCGGAACCAATTGCAAATGTCAGGGAGATCGTTGCATTTACATTCACTCCCATTAACTGCGCTGCATCTTTATCCTCAGATACTGCAAGCATTGCCTGACCAGCTTTGGTTTTCTTGATAAAAAGCATCAGTGCAGCCATGATCACAACGCACGCCAGAAATGTAACAATTGTTGTACCGGAGATTGTGAGTGCTCCACCTGCCAGTTTCAATGCCGGAAGTGTTACAACATTTGTAAACGATCTTGTATCAGCGCCAAAGATCAGTAATGCTGCATTCTCTAAGAAATAGCTGACACCGATGGCAGTGATAAGAACTGCCAGAGGCGCTGCCTTTCTGAGTGGTTTGTATGCGATCTTTTCAATCACAATGCCGAGTACGGTACACACGATAATAGAAAGTACCACTGCCGGGACCGCTCCCCAGCCCTGTCCGCTCATTGTCATAAAGACAATATAGCAGCCTACCATAATAACATCACCGTGTGCAAAGTTTAACATTTTTGCGATACCATAAACCATGGTGTATCCCAATGCGATAATTGCATAGACACTACCGAGGCTGATACCGTTGATCAGGTAGGATAAAAAATTCATAACTACACCTCTGTCTTTCTGTTAATTTACTACGTTAAAACATTACTTTTTCACATCAAGGATTATAACATATAAAATACCTGTATACAATCTTTCTGTTAAAAAGAAGGTGTCATACGGCAGCCCAAGCCACCGTTGACACCCTCTGGGGAAACTGGATCGCCCTTATTTTCGTTGTATCATTATCGCAGATTACATTGCTGTATAAGCACCGTCTTTGATCACCATAGCCTTTGGAGCTTTACTTACTTCTCCGGTAGCTTCCCATGTCATGCCATCACCTGTCAGACCATCTACAGAAATCTTTGTCATAGCCTCTGTCAGAGCTGTTCCGATATCAGATACGCTCATATCCGGTGTTACGCCAGCTTCCTCGATTGCAGCTTTGATCGCATAAATTGCATCATATGCATCTGCACCGAACTGGTTTGGTGTATCGCCGTAAAGCTCTTTGTATTTGGATACAAATGCCTGTGTCTTCTCATCATCTGCATCTGCAACGAATGGTGTTAATAACATTAAACCTTCTGCTAAAGATGTATCAAAGTTTTTCACATCAAGGATACCGTCCATACCATCACATCCAAAGAATGTCGGTTCATAGCCCATTCCGTTTGCCTGATTTAAAATGATAGAAGCCTCTGTGTAGTAGATTGGAAGGAATACCAGATCAGCACCTTCACTCTGTGCTTTCTGTAACTGTGTGGAAAAGTCTGTCTTGGAATCTGCTGTGAAAGCTTCCTCTGCGACAACCTCAAATCCCTGATTTGCTGCTTCTTTTACGAATGTAGCTTCAATACCGGATGAATATACATCAGAGCTGTCATAGATGACGGCTACTTTTGTTGCAAGATTGTTCTCACCAATGTACTGTGCGGAAGCTGTTCCCTGATTCGGGTCTGTAAAGCATGCCTGGAATACATTGTCGTTTTCAATGACATCTGTGGAAGAAGCAGATGGTGTGATCTCAAACATTCCATCTTCTGCTGTCTTGTCAGCAACTGCAATACATGGAGTTGTTGTAACAGTTCCCATCAGAACCTGCATACCCCAGTCTTTTAAAGAGTTATAAGCGTTGACAGATTTCTCAGCGTCGTTCTGGTCGTCTTCTGCTTTGAATTCTACCTGATATCCATTGATACCGCCCGCTTCATTGATCTCATCTACTGCGATCTGTGCGGCATTCATAACTGCGGAACCATAAATTGCTGCTGCACCTGTTGTAGGTCCGATACCACCAATCTTAAATACGCTTCCATCTGCTGCGCTGTCTGTAGAACCGCTCTCCGTTGATGCTGCGCTGCCTGTGCTTCCTGTATCTGCGGATGATCCACATCCTGCGAATGTGCCAACTGCCAGTGCAGCTGCTAAAAACATACTCACTGCTTTCTTCATAATAATCCTCCTTGTTTGCGAAGCAAATCCAATTTTACGAAGTAAAATTTTTCCTCTGAGTGAGGAGAGGATTTAGCCTCCTTTTTGAAAAGCCAGAATTAAATTTTATTGAGATAATTTAATTTTTTCTTCCCAGCTTTCTTTTTCTTGTAGAGAATCTTATCAAATTTTCTTTTTATGCACAATATTCAGAATCACCTAAATTATTGATGTATTTTAACGTCAAATTATGCAATTTAGTCATTATGATAACTTGAAGTTATGGCTTTTATGCAGATGTGCCATACTATACGATTTTTACGCATAAATATAGTGTTGTATCATATGTTCAAGCTTCTCTCCGCATCCCGCATAATTGGCTTCCATAGCCAGCGATTCCATCAGATGTTCCTCCAGATACCGCTCTAAAAAACTGTTGCGGAATTCATTTTCCATCTCTCCGACTTTGCTCTCTTCCTCATGCTGTAGATAATATGCGAGTGCAAAAAAATTTGGCGACCGCCATTCCGATGTATCCTCCAGCAATGCCTGCAGATTTTCCAACTCGCTCCGCAGCATGATCAGATTGATCTTGTCCATATTTGCCGCCATATTTTTGAGTCCGTTGGCTGTGGACTTAAAATCCGGATCATCCTCCCGGATACTGCACTCATGGAAGATCCGATCCAAATGTCCGTTCAGTCTGTCGAGATCACGCTTCACATCCTCAATGGGAATCTCGTTCATGTCTTCCATCATATTAATCAGTCCGCGCCTTGCAACTGCCATATGTTCCTGCGAATCGACATACCCCTGACGCAGGTTTCCACCAAGTTCTAATGCGTCCTTTAATTCTTTCATCTGGACTTCCACCTGTTTTTTATCCAGCTTGCATGCCAGTAGTTCCTTACGGAGTTCTTTTACCTCGCGCGTCAGTTCCGCCACACGTTTCTGTTCCTCTGTCTTCTCTCCGAAAATCATGTCTGTCTTCTCCTCTTCCACAACCTGCGAACATTCAACTAATATTCTCTTGCTTAGTATAATCCAAGACAGCAAAACAGGCAATTGCGGCTTTCCGCAACTGCCTGTCTGCTTACTCTAATAACTCTGATGTATAATGCACGCCATCTTTGTCATACAAATCCGTCAGTTCTAAATCTGGATCCGTATAATAGAGCACACTGTTCTCTCCAAAAATCGTCTGGATACCGTTTTCTGCAAGATTTTTTACCGCCTCTGTATCCATCGTATCAGCGATGTAAACCGGGCTTACCTTCAAAATGAGTTCTGCACAGCTGATGTCGTCCGCATAAACTGCCATATTATTGACTGCGGACTTACACAGTCCGTCTGCGGTATCAACATAACGTGTCCTGATATCGCCGCTCTTAAATTCATAATAATTATATTTTTCCTTATCCGACATCGGATAATTGTGCAGACTGACAATGCTTTCTGCCCCGTTATAATGCATGACACCGGCAGGATAAATCATATTCCCCTGCCTGTCATATATATTGAAAGAATAATCCGCATTTTCCTCTGCTGTCCCGGAATTATCCGGGCCGGCATTTAATTTTGTAATTGCAGAAGTCAGATCCAGATTTCTTGTAAATCCATCATAGCTTGTCAGCGAACCAAGTGTATAACCGTTCTCTATCATGACATCTGCCACATAATCAGTAATGAAAGCGTTTTTCATCCACGAAAAATCAATGAAATCCGAAATATAATTCTTCTCTGCAAAAGCAAGATAATCGTCGGATACAGACAATCTTACCTGATTGTCGCCAAGCAGTTCCACGTTCACCTTGGACGGATCATTGCTGTAAGCAGCCACCTCGGAAAAATAAGCTGCCACTTCTCCATTCTGGTAGGCATCATAGTTAACTGTCTCCGAGTCATCGTTACAGAAAAACAGATTGTCATATTCTGTATACACAGGTGCAAGATAAATTGCCCGGTTCCCGGTCTCTGCGATCAGCTCAAAAGCATGATATAATGCATCATCCACAACCATTGTCTCATTCGGATGCCGATTAAGATCATACACGTTTGTGATCCCTTCAAATGATTCATCGCTGCTGAATATTTTATAAGCATTTACAATGGAATCTGTGTAGAGCAGCGTCAGCGCTTTTTTTTCTGCGGTGGCATTTACGCCCGCTGCTCCGACATAATAGCGGAAGATAAAATCATCTCCACAATGAATTTCAGCGGATGAACCCACTTCAATGTTTGTCCATCCGCTGTCATTTGACATCAATCCATTCAGTGCATACATAAATGCGCCTGAAGCAATGACCAGCAATACGATCACTGCGATAAATCTCTGTCTTGTATTTTTCTCCGAAAGTTCCACCTTCTGAACCGGTCTCACATTCGGCGTATGGTTTCTGCTGCCACCTCTGACGGTTCTCCCCATATCTTAAATAAACACTGCTGCAAGTGACAGCAGGAACAATGCAAGAATGACTGCAAGCACAATAAATCCTGCAATAGCACCCTTTTTGCACATCTTGTAGTTACGATAATGTCTGTGTTTCTTGAAGATCATCGCTGCAATAATTCCAATGACCGGCAGGAAGAAGGAAACCAATGCGTACCATGTGCTTCCTGTATCGTGAAGTGGCGGAAGCTGAATCTCATCATGTGCAACATTGTCATGATGTTCCTCTGGTCTCGGTGCATCTTTGTCTAAAATCGTAATTGTTTTTAAAGGTACGTTCTTCTCACGCGTAGCTTTGTATTCTTCAATCTCTTTCTTATTACCAAATACCCAATGGTCATGACCGATACAGACTAACTCCGGTTTGTCTGTACTGTAATCATGAATGGATGGATCATAAGTAAACAGCACTTTATTTTTCTCTAACTGTGGATCCGGGATCGGGATCGCAGAGATCAGAGAATGTGTATACGGATGCAGTGGGAAGTTGAACAACTCTTCTGCATCTGCGATCTCCACAATATCACCCTTATAAATAACGGCGATACGGTCAGAGATAAATCTCACGATGGAAAGGTCATGTGCGATAAATAAATACGTTAAGTCTTTTTCTCTCTGGAACTTTTTCAGTAAGTTCAATACCTGTGCACGAATGGATACGTCAAGTGCAGAGATTGGCTCATCGGCAACAACAAGTTCCGGTTCCATTACCATTGCACGGGCTAAACCGATACGCTGACGCTGTCCACCTGAGAACTCATGTGGGTATCTTGTCAGATGTTCCGGCAGAAGACCTACTTCGTTGATCATTTCCTCAACTTTACGCACACGGTCTGCCTCATTCTCATATAAATGGAAGTTATACAGACCTTCGGATACGATGTAGTCGACAGTTGCACGCTCATTCAGAGAAGCTGCCGGATCCTGGAATACCATCTGGATGTTACGGATGACTTCACGATCCAGGGATTTTGGGATTTTCCCGGAAATACGCACACCTTTGTACAAAATCTCTCCGTTTGCCAATGGGTTGACACGGATGACTGCACGGCCGATGGTTGTCTTACCAGAACCGGACTCTCCTACTAAGGAGAAAGTCTCTCCCTTGTGAATATCAAATGTCGCATTTTTTACAGCGCGGACAGCGTTATCGCCCTTGCCGAAAGTAATATCTACATTTTTTAAAGATAATAATACTTCTTTACCATTTTCATCAATCGGACCATGCTCTGGTAAATGAGAAGCATGCTCCTGGTTTTCTGTGTTTCGATTTAGTTTAGACACGATCTAAATCTCCTATATATTGAATGCTTTAACAAGTTTCTCATGAATGTTCTGGATTCCTTCCGGTTTTTCAACCTTTGGAGCATCCGGGTGTAACAGCCATGTTTTGGCGTAATGCGTATCTGTTACTTTGAACATTGGTGGTTCCTCTAAGGTATCGATCTTCATACAGTATGGGTTACGCGGTGCAAATGCATCGCCGACGATACTGTTGTAGAGCGAAGGTGGTGTACCTGTGATCGAGTAAAGAGTTGTATTTCTCTCAGCCAGCTGTGGCAGGGAAGAAAGTAATGCCCATGTATATGGATGACGCGGGTCATAGAATACCTCTTCTACTGTACCAACCTCTACGATCTGTCCTGCATATAAAACTGCAACACGGTCTGCGATATTGGCAACCACACCTAAATCATGTGTGATGAATACAATTGTATAATTGAACTCTTTCTGTAAATCCTTTAACAGTTTTAAGATCTGTGCCTGAATGGTAACATCAAGCGCTGTGGTAGGCTCATCACAGATTAAGATCTTTGGCTGGCAGGACAGGGCGATCGCGATAACAATACGCTGTCTCATACCACCGGAATACTGGAACGGATAATCATCAAAACGTGCCTCCGGGTTCGGGATACCAACCTTGTCCATCAGATCAAGCGCACGAAGCCTTGCCTCGTTCTCGGTACAATCCTGATGTTTCATGATGACAGATGTGATCTGTTTTCCAATCGTGATAATTGGGTTTAAGGATGTCATAGGATCCTGGAATACCGTAGCGATCTTTGTACCACGTATCTGGCTCCAGTCTCTTCCATCCCTGATATTTGCAAGGTTTAAGATACAGATTCCATGTAATCTCTCACTGTTCTCATCCAGATATTTTACGCGGAATGTAACTTTATCAAAAACAGCATTTCTCTGCTCTTCATCACTCAGATCCACGCCAAGCTTCATTGCCTCTTTTAATGCATCCAGCAGCGCATTGTTCTGCTTCATACGCTTGCGGAAACCAAAACGTCCGACAGAAAGATATACCTCTTTTGCAAGGATCTCATTTCTCGCTTCTGTCTCTGCTGAGATCGCTTCGCTGACTTCCTTCGCATGTTTTGCCTTAAGCTCTGCCATCTTCTTGTCAAATTCCTGATTGTATGCAGTATCATGTGCCAGACTATTTGCACGCTCTTTTACCTTCTGCTCATGCTCTTTCTCGAATGCCCTGATCTTTGTATCCAATTCAGAGATTTTCTTTCCAGCCTCTTTGATCTTATCCTTTTCTTTGGATGGATCGTAAGTCTGTTTCAAGTTGAAGGTATTCGTTCTCTCATGTTTTAACTCAAGGAGTTCTTTTTCATACGCTTCTGCTTCTTCTTTGCTCAAATCTGCTCTTCTTCTCTTCTCAGACTCTAACTCAAGAATCGCTTTATAAGTGTCTGCACCAAACTCCAGTCTGGAATACTCGTCTAATTTTTTCTTATTCTCTGCGATGACTTTCTTTGCATTGTCATTTAATTTTACGACAGTATCGGAAAGCTCTTCATCGCTGAAAATAATCTTGCCGTTATCAATGAATCCGTTGCTGTCTAACATTCCTGCAAATGTTTTTGTAAAAACAGATTTACCGGAACCGGACTCTCCTACGATCGCAATGGATTCATTCTCATAAATATCCAGTGACACTCCACGGATAGCAGTAAGCACCCTGCCCCTCACGTGGAATTTCACGATCAAATCTTTTACTGATAATAATACTTTTCTATCTTCCATCTACCTAACCTCTACATGTGTGTTCTCGGATCAGATGCATCACCAAGGTTCTGTCCAACGACATATAAAACAATCGTGATAATAGAAGCAACGACTACCGGGCTCCAGAACTCGAACTGCCAGCCAGGGGTAAGCATCGCACTTTCTGACTCGTAAATCAATCTACCAAGTGACATATCTGACATACCCATACCGATATATGCTAAGAACACCTCATAAGAAATATAGGAAGGGATCTCTGTTGCTGCCAGTGTTACAATAACAGATGTCATAAATGGAAGAATATTCTTCATTGCGATCTTAAGTGTACTCGTTCCCAGACATTTGGATGCAAGGTTGTACTCTCTGTCTCGGATGATCACTACCTGTGTACGGATAAAGTACGCGATTCCAAGCCATCCGGTAATGGTCAGCGCCAGTACCATGGTCCAGAAACCAGCTTTAAACAACATAACCATAACGGCGATCAATAAAATGTATGGAATGTTTGCAAGAATGTTATATACCTCCTGCATAAAAACATCCACTTTCTTTGAAAATCCCCAGATAGATCCGACAACAACACCAACGGAAAGGTTGATCGCTGCACAGATAAATGCAAGGGAAATGGAAATCCTTGATCCAAACCATACGGCATCGAATGTGGACTGTCCGGCTGCACCGGTACCTAAGATCCAGTGAATGTTCATTCCCAGACGTTCGATCGCTGCAGATGGTGACAAGTGTTTGGTTGTCGCATCCATTAAGTTACCAAACTTATCATATTCCACAAATAATGGATAAAGGTAAGTGAATGCGATCAACACACCCAGAATCGCCAAAATAATAATATTAATCTTTTTCTTAAAAAATACACGGAATACAGAATGCCAGTAAGAATATCTTGGCGCTGTAATCTTTTCTGATTCCAGATCACTGTGGTCTACCGGAGCGAATAATTCTTCCTCCGGCATACCGAACTTTTCTAAATCCTGACTCATTTCTAATTACCTGTCCTTTGTTGAGAATGAAATTCTAGGATCAACCATTGCCATTAGGACATCACCTAAAATAAGGGATGTGACTGTTAAAATCGCATAGAACAGTGTTCCACCGACAATAACACCATTATCATATTTGTTGATAGCCTCTGTTAATAAGTTACCAATACCTGGAACGACATACACACGCTCTGTGATGATCGCTCCTGTCAATGCTCCAAGCACTGCCGCAGGGATTCCCTGAATGATCGGGATCGCTGCGTTCTTCAAAATATGTCTGGTGAAAATCTCACCCTCTGTCAGACCACCGGATCTTGCGAATTTGACATAGTCCGAATTCATCTGGTCGATCATATAACGTCTTATCCACTTCATCAGATTTGCTATGGATGGAAGTGCTAACGATACGATTGGCAATATATACATCAGCCTGCTCGGCGATTCCATATCAAAGGTTGTCGGCAGACCAAAGCTTCCACCGATCGCCTTGAACAGGAAAATATACGCAAGTGATGGTACTGCGATAATAAATACAATATAAAGCGTACCAATCTTATCGACCAGTCTGTCTTTCTTTCTCGCCATAAGGATACCCAGTGGCACACCGATCAGATAAGACATGATAACTGCGATCAGTCCGATCACAAAGGAATAACCCACTTTGGATTTTCCTGTTTTGTATGTTGCAACATTGGTATAGTCATCCTCATAACGGTCTGCATACAATAAGCTGGATTCTCTGGAACCCTGCATATAGGTTGCAGTGTGCAGATTGTCCGCACTCTCCTCCACAAGACCGGTTGGATAGGTGACAGTTGATTTTATATAAGATCCCTGATGGCTTGTCATCGTACTGAATACATCCACTCCCTGATTTACCGTATAGGATGTTCCAAGATTGATCGTCACAATATTCTGATGAACAAACGGAAACTTGGAATCAAAATACAGTAAATACTTGTGTGTTGTACCATTGCCAATGATCGCCGGTGAGAATTTTTCCCCACCATAGACAGGATCATGTAACGTAAAGGTAAGACCTCTCTCACCTACGATGTCTTCTACATTATTAATATCATCAATTGTTATTAAATTTGCAAAATATTTTCCCATACGGGATGCCAATGGGACATCTTTATACGCAAAAAGCTGCTGCTGGCCACCGTCGGCATACTTCTTCTTGTTCATCATGACGGCGTCTTTGCGGACTACCGTGTATCCCTGAGACTTATAATACTTTGTGAATTTTTTGACATATTCACTGACCTGCTCAGAATCCTGTGCCTTGGTTCTTCCGAAACCAACCACTGCAGATCGTTCTTCCTCTGTTAATTCTCCACTGCTTACAAGTTCATTCAGCCAGTCAGAGTAGGTGACATAATCCAGATAACCATAATCTTCCCATTTAGAGTATTTATAGGCAACTCTTGCATTATTACTTGTATGTGAATATTTTGTATCCCCTGCAAAAACAAGGTTTCGGTCTAACATTGTGTAGATCATGATCATGACCAGCGCCACAACGATCACGATAGACACCAGTCCATGTAATATACGTTTTAATAAATATTTTGTCATAATTGTTCACTCATCAATAGTGCAGGGGAGCGGGGAATCCCCGCTCCGATGCAGTGTTGTTATTTCGTAGATACGATTAATAAATACCGATAGATTTGATCATGTATCCGGCATATTCTGGCTGGAATGTATCCAGATAAGATGCAGGATCACCATAGTCAGGACCCCATCCGGATAAGTCACAGAAGTCATAGTTCATTTCGTAACCATAGTTCATGTAATATCCGCTGTAGTACCAGTCTGTGTTATCTGCTGCTGCAATTAAGTTTACCTGGACAAGTCCCTGTGTAGAAGCTTCAATAGACTGTTTCAGAGAGTTTGCTCTGTTTGTAAATACTTCACTGGAAGAAGCATATACAACATCCATCTGGATTGGGTTGTCAGCATCGATCGTAAGACCATCTGCTGCTAACTCTTCTACTGCCTGAGTCATCTCTTCCCAGGAGTTATCTGCATTGTACCATCCGTCATATCCGTCGGAAGAACCGGCACCCTCGTTAGCTGTTGGATCCCATGCTTTGATCTTCACACCGTCAGCATCGATCTGATCCTGTACAATCTGTCCATAGTATGTTCCAGCCGGATATGTTTTTTCTGTTCCGTTGATATCAACTGTTACTTCTTCTTCCAAAGTAACAAAGTTACCCGGTGTGTAAGAGTTTCTCATAGAAGCATATTTCAGATCATCACCAACCTGCTGTGCAAGATAAGCACCACGATCCAAGCCCATGGCAAGTGCTCTACGGAAGTGGACGTTCTGCATAGCCTGTTTTGTTCTTGCAGCATCTTCCTCTGTCTGTGATGAAACTGCTTTTGTTGTATCGTTTGCGTTTGCAAACTGATTACGGTTGATATTAAAGAATCCGCTGTATGTTGTTGCATCTGTAAGTGCTACATATGCATAATCATCAAAGTTTCCATCCGCTTTTGCTGCTGCAACAGAAGCTGTGTTAAGACCTGTTCCATCTACAACACCTGCGATTGCATCGTTATATGCTTTTGTCGCATCAGAACCATCATTGTATACCCATGTCAGTGTATGGATATTGATGTGATCTGCATTCCAGTAGGACTCGTTAGCCTGGAATACGATTGTGTTCTTGGATGTAAAGTTCTTAACAACGTATGGTCCGCAATATGCGATAGAATCAGAATCCTTACCATATGTGTAATCTGCTGCATCCGGATCATACTCAACACCAAACTTACCACCCATGGATTCATAGAAGGATCTGTTCATTGGAGCAAATACGTTGTAACCGAGCATTGTTGTGAAGTATGTGCAAGGAGCTTCCAGATCATACTCTAATGTGTAATCATCAACCGCTTTTACACCGACCTGTGAGAAGTCTGTTACTTCACCGGAGATGTACTGGGATGCATTTGTGATGATACCTTCGATCAGGTACTCAAGACCACCCTGGGCATCCATCATATGCTGCATTCCGGCAACAAAGTCATCTGCTGTCACATCAGCAACTTTTCTGCCCTGGGAATCAACCCATGTAGCACCTTTGCGAAGATGGAATGTGTAAGTTAATCCGTCATCAGATACTTCATAGCTCTCTGCTAATGCAGGCTGTAAAGTTCCCTCTCCATCATACTCCATTAATCCATCGTATGTGTTCACGATTGCTTCAGCATCTACAGACTGAGAAGTTGCAAGAATATCCCATGTGGTAGGATCCTGTGTATATAACTGATAATTATAAGTATCTTTGAGCGTGTAACCCTGCTCCTCTAAGTAAGATTTTGCCCATGCTTCATACTCACCTGTTCCTTTTAACTCAGCCCATTTTGCTCTCATTGTGCTGACATCGGAAGCTTTGATCAGCTCTGTTGTGACAACTGCATTATGGTATCTGTCCATATCGTTGCCCCACAGTGTATAGTCAAATGTGTAAGGAGCTACACGTGAGATGGAATAGTTACCACCCTTTGACTGTAATGGAAGCATAACGCCTGATTCCATTAACTTTGCTTCTGCGATTGCTTCAAGTGCAAATTTCTCAGAAACGGTTTCAGCTTCATCAGCTTTCTGGTAAGCTGCCCAAAAATCACCGAGTTCTTTGTCATACAGCTCTGCAGATACTTCTTCATAATTAGCCGGAGCTACTGCTTCTTCGCTGCTGCCTGATTCTGTACCGGCTTCTGTGTCTTCGACAGCATTTGCATCATCTGCGGCATTGTTCTTATTGCCACATGCAGTCATGCTGACTGTCATAGCAAGTACAAGCATAAGGCTTACTACTTTTTTCTTCATAATATTTCCTCCTGTAGAAATAATCTATATAAACGCTTATGCGCTTATATCATAATTTTTCCTGTTTCTCTGCGGTAAATAACGTATTCTGATCCGGGCTTTCAATTTCAACGTGTTATCATTGTGCTACGTTATCGTGCTAAATTATTTTTTTACAACCAAAAAAAGTGCCAACAGACTTTTCCGTCTATTGCACTCACTAGATACAAGTGTCTTTTTCCCGCGTACAACACTTCTTCTATTATACATGCATCTGCGATTTTGTCAATAGTTTTTCTTTTGTCACTTTCTTCCTTATACACACGTTTTATCATATATTTTCCCGCTGTTTTCTCTCCCATCGTTTCTTTATTACAGCTTAATTACAGCTTATTGCAATGCCTCTGTCTCCTCATATCTCTTTAAGCTTTTATTGCTTTACTTATGTACTGTATTATCTCGATATCAGAGCATTGCCTTAATATGTATTATACAAAGCAGTCGACATTTGTCAATAAAAATTTGTTTACCAAGAAACATTTTTCTCGTTGACATAGTAAAAAAAGAGCAGGGATGCCCCGTATTAGGGGCCTTTCCCTGCTCTTTGTCTCTATTCATTTTCCCGACTAACTTTTACAGACATCCGCCTGTCAAAATCTGTTATCTATTAAACGCCTTTTTTTCGAATTTGTCAACCAGCTTTTCCATACATCCATCTTCAAAAGGACTATTTAACCCTGCTTCCACGATCACATTGGTAAAGAAATCACGTGCGGAAAGATTACAGAGTTTATAGTAATTCTTCCATGCTTTTTCAAAGTCTTCATCCATCATGACTTTGAACTGCATCGCACACACACTTGCAAGACAGTAATCAATATAATAGAACGGGCTGCCAAAAATGTGCGGCTGTTTCTGCCAGAAGCCGCCTTGTCCAAAGAAAGGATCTTCTTCGTAATCCATGTGCGGGCGGTAAACTTTTTCCAATCCTGCCCAGACTGCCTTGCGTTCTGCCGGTGTCATCTCCGGTTTTTCGTACACAATGTGCTGGAACTCGTCCACCATACATCCGTATGGGACAAATGCAGCGGAATCTTCCAGATGCATTTTCAGGTAATCGTCTTTCCGGTCGCCAAAAAATAATTCCATCCAGTTATAGGTGAAGTACTCCATCGACATGGAGTGGATTTCGGCTGTCTCCATCGTGATATCGGCGAACTCACGGATCTCTTCGTCTCTTAACAGATATCCCTGGAATGCATGGCCACATTCATGGGTGATGACGTCCACATCTCCGCTTGTTCCGTTGAAGTTTGCAAAAATAAACGGAGACTTGAAATTTGGAATATAGGTCATATAGCCGCCCTGACGCTTTGTTTTTCTTCCGAGCACGTCAAAAAGTTCGTTCTCCATCATAAAATCAAAAAATTCCTTTGTCTGCGGAGACAGTTCACTGTACATTTTCTGTCCTGCCGCAAGGATCTCCTCCGGTGTTCCAATCGGCGCAGGATTTCCATTCGTGAAATAGACGTCTGTATCAATATAGGAAAGCTTCTCCACACCAATACGCTGTCTGCGCTGCTCATGTAGTTTATTGGCAAACGGGACAAAGTATTCTTTCACCTGTTTCCGGAAATTTTCGACCATTTCCTTGTCATAACAGTTGCGGTTCATACGGTAATAACCAAGCTCCACATAATTCTCATAGCCAAGCTGTCTTGCCTGCTCGGTTCTGTTTTTCACCATCTTATCGTAAATCTCGTCGATCTCATCTGTAACAGACAGGAAATAGTCACTGACTGCCTTCCATGCTTTTCTTCTCAACTCGCGCTCCGGGCTGGTCTGGAACTTTTTCATAAGCGACAGATTGTAAACTTCTCCCTCAAAAGGAATCTTCGCTGTAGCGATCAGCTTACTGTAACGGCTGCTCAATGCATTTTCTTCCTGCATTAACGGAATGATCTTCTCGTCAAAAGCCTTGTTTGCGATCTCGATATTTTTAAATGTTACTTTTCCGATCTTACTCTCCAGATAGTCTCTGTAAGGAGAATCATAAAGTACTTTTCCGTATTCATTCTCATACTGGCTGATGATCGGTCCAACCTCATCATAAAAATTGCTTTCTTTCTCATAAAATTCATCGGTCGTATCAATATCATGGCGGATCATTGCAAGTTCCATGCTTGTCTGCACATCCGCGGTAAATTTATAGTACTCCCGGTGGATCTCAAACTGCTCCTCTCCGCTTTTTGCATTCTTCGTGCGCTCGATAATGCTCTTATACTCTTTTTCTACTTCTTCCATATCAATGCGTTTGTATGGCATTTCTGAAAATTTCATAGTATGGTTCTCCTTTTTGTCCTGCTATCATTTATTCCTGCTGTCTTTTTCAAACCTGCATCTGTATTTCATTATATAGAGAACATTTTGTTTTTACTATCTTTTTTTTGAAAAAAGATTATAATGAATATAGTTTATCAAAAGTGAGGTTCCCATGATTACCACAGAAGATATTTTAAATATGAATTTTTATAAAAAAGAAAAATTTACCGGAAGTTACAAGGGCATGCGCTACCTTGTAAAAAAAGATAAAGATGATACAGAAAACGATATTTTCCGCGCCACCGTCTGGCCTGGACCTTATAATTTTGCAACCACTCCCGACGATCAGAAAATTTCCGCCACTTTTCCATTCACAGAAGAAGGAAAACAGCAGGCTGTCGACTGGATGAATGAGCAGTGGCGTTCCAGAAGCGAGTGGGGGATTATCATGCATTCGTGAAGAACGATTGCTTTTCTACATCAAAACCAGCATTTATAATAATACCAATGCGGTTTTATTTTTCGAATCTCTCCTCCATTGTCTCCGTATCCCTGCCAGCTCCAGCCCGCATTGTCTCTCTGCTTTTACAAGCTGACCTTCCCCGGTTCCAACCGGAATATCTTCGGGTGAATAGTAAAATCCATAATACACAGATGATGGAGCCAGCCCAAAACCTCCCATATAAAATGCCACTACGTTTTCCGGAAATAACCCTGTCAACTGTACGCTGTAACCATTTTCCTCTTTCCACTCTTCAAACATATGTCGTCTTTCCCTTTGTTCCACTTCCAGGTAGTTTTTTGTAAACTCTGTAAGTTCTTCCTCGTTCCTCAACACAAATTTTTGTATCCGCTTTTCATAATGAAGCTGTGAGACAAGTAGCAGCGTCAAAAAAACACATATACCGAGTCCAACACTCTTCTTAACTTTTTTCTGTAATTTTCCCTGTCCACTCTTCCATTTTTGTTCTGCTTTCATCTACATCCCCCGTTTTTTGTTTTTTCCACGATACTTCCCATAAAAATAATAGAAACTCATCATCCCAGCCACACATAACAGGATATCATCGACATCCAACATACCAACTTTAAAAATATACTGCACTATTTCTATTACAAATGTAATCGTAAAGCACACCAAAAAATTCTGTTTTATTTTTCGGATTTCAAACAATTCAATCAGGAAAAATTGAAGTGGCATAAAAATAAAAAAGTTTCCGAAAATATTAATCACGATTGTATAAACATTTCCGCTTAAAAGCACTGTTCCTATTGTCCGAAACGGCACAATATTATAGTCAGTAACCGTCTGTGTTCTTTCCAGAAACGTCAGATTCATAAGCATAACTGCATAATAGATAAAGAGCACCGCCAGTACTGCCTTTTTCCGCTTTCTTCTCTCCTCCAGCTTTACCAGATAGCAGCGTTCCAACACCATTTCTCCAAGCAAAAATATCCCCGAAATCACAGTCATTCTTATCATTGTCCCAAAATAGTTTCCCTGAAAACGATATACCTCCCGTAAATACAATAAAAACAACACAAGTGAAACCACCAAACACCCGATTCCGATTTTAAATCCTGTATTGTACTTTTCTTTCCTATTTTCCTGCACATACTCAATCACATTTGTAATATCTATATCCGCCATATGTGCTTTTGTATCATGTACAGCCTCTTCCTGCACCCGTTCTTCTCCATTTAATAATTCCGTTACCGACACATGAAGTTCTTCCGCCAATGGTTCCAGCAACGAAATATCTGGTACTCCCCGCCCAGTTTCCCACCGTGAAACAGCTTTCTCTGTCACCTGAATTTTCTCCGCCAGTTGCTGTTGTGTCATACCTTTTTCTATGCGCTTCTTTCTAATATACTTTCCTATTTTTTCCTTTTCCATCGTCCGCTCCAAATATGATTGTTCTCCTGTACGCTTTCTATCATACTCATATTTGAACAAAAATGCACCCTATGCTGCGTAGGAATAGGAATTTTTTCTGTTATTTCATTCATTTATGGGATTTTTTGATTTTCTTCTTCGAACTTAAGACATAACTGCTCTATTTGATTAAAAGGCAGTGCAGATTTCACATAGCCAATATCGTATAACATAATCTCGGATTCTGGAACTGGTATCATGTGGCTGATATGAAGAGTTCCTAGTAATTCTTTCTCTTTTCCAATTAATAATATTTTCACGTCAGACTCTAATATTCAATTATCAATTTACTGCAAGTCTATTTTTCTTCCCGGATCCACATTCCTACCGATGGCTGACCACCTACAACAAATCGCTGCTCTGCTTTTACAAACAATTTGCATTTTTATATTTATCTTCTATGCCTGTACCTGAACTTCTTCAATAAATGCTCTCATCATTTTACTAATCTGTCCTGCTTGACTTACACCTGCGCTGTCACAAGCTTCTGCAAATTCCTCTGTTAATTCTCTTTTTAACTTATATGACTTACTGATCAATCCAGCTTTCTCGTTCCACCGATCTTGTGGTCTCATCTTTTCTGCACCCATGTTATACCTCAACTATATCAATGCCGGCACTTTGCTCAATTTCCACATCTAAAATATAATTATCCTTCGGTACAACCTTTACCGCTATTGGTCTCAACATATCTTTTTTCCTCCATATATCTCATGAATATGTGGTTTATTATGTTTTCCACCTTTTTCACTTTGCATTCTGACTATAATTCCATAAAACATTGATAATGCTGGCATATCATATTCCTCCTGAATATCTTTTTGTTGATTATATTCTAGTATACGGTACACCGTATGTTAATATGTAATATCGAAAGTGCTCAAAGTCTTAGACTCATTATCCAAAACATTATTTTAAATTTGTCATGACAAATTTCATGACAAAAAAGTATATAATTATGACAAATTTCTAATAGGTAGGACAAATAATTATGTATAAAAAAATAGCCGAAAAACCTTGATTTCACTACAAAATCTTAGTTTTCCGGCTATTTTCAAAGACTGCGGGTGACAGGACTTGAACCTGCACGTCGGGGACACTAGAACCTAAATCTAGCGCGTCTGCCAATTCCGCCACACCCGCATAAATTATAAATCATACAATATCCGTATTTTGCTTCATGCAAATCCGGTAAAAAAATATCGTCCTTAAAACAAGGACGATATTTTTTAATGAGACATCGGGGATTCGAACCCCGGACAACTTGATTAAAAGTCAAGTGCTCTACCAACTGAGCTAATATCCCATATTAAGCTGGGCTAGCAGGATTCGAACCTGCGAATGCTGGAATCAAAATCCAGTGCCTTACCGCTTGGCGATAGCCCAACAAAGAAATTTGCTGCACCTATCGCAACATTTTAACAACAAAACCAACGTTTTATTGTAAGGGTGGATACAGGGATTCGAACCCTGGGCCTCCAGAGCCACAATCTGGCGCGCTAACCAACTGCGCTATACCCACCATAAAAGACTGCAAGCAACTCTGTTGCCGATGCTTAAATCCTTGTGTCTTCTTATTCCTAAAAAGGAAATGTGCTCGAAGGGATTCGAACCCCCGACCCACGGCTTAGAAGGCCGTTGCTCTATCCAGCTGAGCTACGAACACATTCGCTCGCATTCACCAAATTGGCAAATGGAAAGCGGGTGATGGGAATCGAACCCACGTATCCAGCTTGGAAGGCTGGTGTTCTACCATTGAACTACACCCGCATAAGTCGGGGTGACAGGATTCGAACCTGCGACCTCCTGGTCCCAAACCAGGCGCTCTAGCCAAGCTGAGCCACACCCCGAAGGATAATTTTCAATGCCTTTCACATCTTAAGAAGCTTTGTTTTTGTCTCTCATTCCGTGACGCAAGAGTTATTATATAAGAGCACAAAGAAAATGTCAACACTTTTTTTACATTTTTTTCAACTTTTTTCTAATTGCCCGAATCCCCTGATTTTTCATGGCTTTGCGCCTATAAATACTCAATTTCAAACGTTGCTTCTCCCTTTTTATCAATATCCATAATAATATAAGACGGTCTTTTTCCTTCCTGTCTCGGATAAGAAAGGCTGCCTGGATTTAACGCAATGACATCCTTATGATAATCAATGATTGGACGATGGGTATGTCCAAACATAACGATATCAAATCCTCTTCCTTCTGCTTCGCGCTCAATATCTTCGATTCCGGTATTAACATAATAGTAGTGTCCATGGGTAATAAGTACTTTATACTTTCCAATCTGCAGCTCCTTTTCCCGTGGCAGTGAGGAAAAAAAGTCATTATTCCCCGCTACCACTTCCATAGGACATCCTGCCTGCTCTGCAATATAATCCTCATACCCCTCAGCATCACCAAGATGGATCAAAAGATCAACCGGGCACTCCCGCTCTAACACTTTTAAAAGATTGTCATGTTTTCTATGGGTATCACTGATGATCAATATTTTCATAGGTTTTCCTTTGCAAGTTTCTCTTTCATGGCGCGCAGTGCTTTTCCCCGGTGGCTGATCTCATTTTTCTGTTCTTCTGAAAGTTCTGCCGTAGTACATCCGTATTTTTCCACGCAAAAAATTGGATCATAACCAAATCCATTCTCTCCTGCAATTTTATCCCCGATATAGCCTTCCATGGTCTCTCTTGTCACAAGTTCCCTTCCGTCCGGCAGCACCGCTGCAATGGAACAGACGAAACGGGCTGTTCGTTCCTCCTTTGGAACACCTGCCAGAAGGTCTAAAATTGCCTGATTTTTAATATCATAAGATATATCCTCGCCGATAAAACGCGCAGAATAAATTCCCGGCTTTTTGTGCAGATAATCCACTTCCAGTCCGGAATCATCTGCCATCACGATTGCTCCCGGTGCCTCCTTAGCCACTGCACCTGCCTTAATGAGTGCATTCTCCTCAAATGTCTTTCCATCTTCTACAATATCCAGTTTGATCCCTGCCTCTTTCATGGATAAAAGCTCCACATCCAGATCTGCCATGATGTCTCTGATCTCACGCATTTTTCCTTCGTTTCCTGTTGCAAAAATAATTTTTGTCATCTTTTTAATATCCTTTCGCAAATGCATCCAGAACAGCGTCATAAACACCTTCTGCTGCTTTTTTCTGATAATCGGTACTGTTGAGAAGATTCAGTTCCTCCTGATTTGTCATAAATCCGACTTCGATCAATGCTACCGGTACTTCGCTGGTCCGAATGATATAAATCTCATCGCCTTCCACAAGCCCCTTATCCCTGCTCTCCAGCACCTCCGTCACATGATCCAGGCAAATCTGCGCAAATGCTTTACTTCCCAGCTCTTTCGTATCCGACTCACTGTACATTACCTGCGTACCGTGTGTCGAGGACATCCGCCCGCTTTTCGTTGAATTATTATGTATGCTGATGAACAGATCTGCCTGGGACTTATTCGCCAATTGAACCCTCTGGTCAAAAGTCGGGTTGCTGTCATCCGTTCTTGTATAGTAAACGCCGATATTCCCGCCGCTGTTATCAAAAATCTTTTTCAGCTGAAGCACAATTCCAAGATCAATATCTTTTTCGTTGATCCCCTGCTTCGTTGCTCCCGGTGCTCTTCCACCGTGCCCGGCATCCACAACCACGACTTTGTCATACACTTCATGTGGCGTCAGGAAATCAAAATAGTAATAATTCTCATCATAATCCATATCCAGCTCATAGACCTGATCCATCGTGATCTCGATCAGCCCACTGCTCCCCCTGCTCACTGCATAAGAAAGATTATCAATATGATTACTGCTTCCTGTCAGCGGATCGCTCTCAAAATAGTTCACCTCTGTCTGTGGCAGTTCGATACGGACAGTTTGTGTCACATAATCATTTGAGATCGTGATATCACTGCCCTTTACTCCCGCCGGAAGTTTCAGTCGCAGCTGCCTCTGTTCCGCATCGTCTTCCACTTCTGTATTTTTAATTGTAAGATCACTCATGGTGATCCGCTGTTCTGCAAGTTCTGCCTCTGCGATCCGCTCCTCCTCACGTTCCACTGCCCATGTATGGATTGCCGGAAGTTTCGGCAATAACACACACACTGTGATCATGAGAAGAACCGCTGTCACGGTTGCAAACTTCATTGCTTTCTCTTCCACGTAACCCCCTGTTAACGGTCATTACTAAATGCTTTGATGCAAATATTACAATTCTCCACATTTTTTACATTTTCCCACTCAAAACCATTGGCGCTGACATAACCTTCGCCGTCATCTAAGACAACATCGGCCGTGGCATCATCCGCCTCATACTCAATGGCAAGCGGATGTACTGCATCCGGTGTACTGATAAATAATACCACCGCGTACCGCTCTCCTGCATCCAGTGCGATTTGTTTGTCAAATGGGATTGTATAATAACCTGCATTACTCAATTTTCCTGATGCTACCGGTGTCATATTACTCAAAGATGATTCATCTTCAAAATTTTTCACAACATAAAGCTGATACTCCGAATCTTTTCCTGTGGCATAAAAGCTCGCAGCCGTAAGATTCTGATTGGACTCCGCAGTATAAACATTTGCGCCGTAAATGCTCTCTTTGTTATAGCCGAGCTGTCCTACCCAGCCGCAGAGATCACTCTGATAAATGTGATCGTAGTTATCACTGTCCTCAATTCCTGTATACGCGACATTGTGGGTACCAATATTCGTATCATAGTAAGAAATATAAAAAATCCCGCCATCACCGAATTCGCTTCCCCAGCTGTTCTGACAGATAAATGCTCCGTCCCCCTCAAGATCAACGGAAAAATTATCCTTGGAATAACTGTCGTCCCAGCCGATGATCACAACATCATGGTTTGGTTTTTCCGTACCGATATAGCAGTACGAACTTGTTCTGCGGTCATAATAAGGTGATTTCGACTGCGAACTTTTTAACGAGTTATAAATCGAAGTCTGCACGCCACCGTATTTAAATACTGCTTCCTTTATCTTCTCATAATCTTTTCCATCGATGATCTGCATCTCCTGCACATGTTTTACAGCAGTAAGATCCGGCGTCGTTTTGTTATCTCCATATGGATCATCCTTTTCTAATACCGGACCTTTCCATGACGCAAGATACGCCATTCCCATCGTGTACTCACCACCATCGTCCTGTGTCAGATGAAACCCATTATTCAATGTCATATGATCCACCGAAAACTGATAATTCTGCTCCGGTAAAAGAACGGATTCCATCGCACTTAACGCTGCAAACGACCAGCAGGTTCCATATGTTCCCTGATTTCGGATAGCAGAAACCCTCGCTCTGTCCCTCAGATCGTACTTTGTCGGAATAATCGTTGCACTCTCCGACACATCTGCTGCCTGTGCCTTGTTTTCCTGAATATTCCAGGTGTAGGAATAGTCCAGATAATTGGACAGATCATTCAGGCTCACATAATACTCTTTGTTTTTTTTGATCAGCGGAGAAACCACTTTTTCCTTCTTGCCATTGACCTCTATCATATCATTGTTCAGAGAAAAGGAAAGTTCACTGTTATGCTTCTCTACCAGAAGTGTATCCTCATTATAAATATGTGCGCTGCAGTTTAATGCATCCCGTAAAATGGATACCGGAACCATGATGTCCAGATTCGCATCCATGAAAAAAGGATATTTTTCATTCGTGTACTCTTTGTTGTCAATGACTACTGAAAGTAATCCGTCATTTACACTCTGGGCGATCAATGGATTCCATGTTGTCTCCTCCAGCTGTGCCCCGCGGAAACGGTTCACAGTCTGATATTGTTCGCCAAAATTATTAAATTTTATCAAAAGTGCAACTGCCAGCACTCCTGTGAAGGCAATATAACGCTTCGAATACTTCATGTACCCTTAAATCTCCTTATTACGTTTTTTAGGAGGCTTCGGTCCTAAAAACTGGTAAAAATAAGTCTTTAACATACCGTTATAAATTTTGCGGTTTTTATCCGCTTTTCTTCCAATATATTTTTCTGTGTCGGTATAGCTTGTGATCAGAAACATTGACCATGAATCCAATCTCTGGTATGCCTGCCCGATCTGTGTATACAAGGCCGGCAGATCCGCCTTATCCTCAAGACGCTCCCCATACGGTGGATTTGTGATGATAAAGCCATATTTTTTCGGATGACTTAAATCTGCAACCGCTCTCTGTTGAAAATGGATCATGTGTTCCACTCCCGCACGCTTCGCATTTTCTCTTGCTGCTTTGATCACATCTCCATCAATGTCATATCCCTGAATATCTACTTTCACAGTAGTGTCGATCATATCCTCTGCCTCTTTCACACACTCATACCAGAGTTTGCGGTCAATCATGTTTGTCCATTCCTCTGCTGTAAAATCACGGTTCATTCCCGGTGCGATATTCGCTGCGATCATTGCTGCCTCGATCGGGAAGGTACCACTTCCACAAAATGGATCGACCAGAATCCGGTCCTTTCTCCAAGGGGTTAACATAATTAAAGAAGCTGCAAGAGTTTCCGTCAATGGAGCCTTACTCGTCATCGTTCTGTATCCGCGTTTATGTAAAGAATCACCGGATGTATCCAGCGCCACCGTCACTTCGTCCTTCAGTAAAAAAATACGGACCGGATAAGCTGCTCCATCTTCTTTGAACCATTCCTTGTGATATTTCTGTTTCATGCGCTCCACCATTGCTTTTTTGGCAATGGACTGGATATCGGATGGACTGAACAACTTGCTGTTGATAGAAGACGCTTTTTTCACCCAGAACTTTCCATCCTCCGGAATATATTCTTCCCACGGAAGGTTCTTGATTCCCTGGAAAAGTTCTTCAAAAGTCGTTGCCTTAAACCTTCCGACCTGGATCATAACACGTTCTGCCGTACGCAGAAAAATGTTGGCACGGCAGACTGCTTCCTCATCACCTTCAAATGTCACTCTGCCATCTTCTACTTTTGTGATCTCATAGCCAAGATCATATATTTCTCTTTTTAAAACTGCCTCTAACCCAAAGTGGCAGGGCACAAGTAAATCAAATGTTCTCACTGAAATCTCCTCTAAAAATAAGTCTAAAAACCTATTCTTATATTATCTGTTCTATTTAGAACTGTCAATTGCAAAAATATTTCCATGAGAAATGGTTCTGCCCGTCTAACGCCTTAGCTGCTCCTGCATTGCATTTGCACCGCCAATCACAGTATAAACCTCATACCCTTCTTTTCCCAGCTTGCGTGCAGCAAGAAGACTTGTACTCCCATACTCACAGTATAAAAGCAGCGGCCGATACTTTGAAAAACGACAGCACCAGCTGTCATCATCGCTGTACGGGATATTTACTGCACCCGGATAGTGATATTTTCTGTATTCCTGAGGTTCTCTGATATCAACTACACGCACCCTCTTTTGAAAACAAATATTCTGGATATCTCTTGGATGAATGGTATAAAATGCCATATTTCCCCCTTTATAACAAGAAACAGATTACAGTGTGATCTGTAATCTGTCTCTGATTCTTTCCTTATTACATATTATGCAATGATTTGTTTTCCGTGCTGCTACTATTCGTGATGGCAGTCAGAAGTTTTGTTTGTGGATTTGTTTGTGGACTTATTTGTTGACTTATTGGTAGATTTGTTCTGACCACTCTTGTTCTGTCCATTGCTGTTCTCATAACTGTTCTGCTCGTAGCTGTTTTCACTCTTGTTTGTACCATCCATGTTCTTTGCCATGATAAAATGTCCTCCTGTTTTGTGTACAAAATTTTCTTCTTTTTCTGCATGTAAAATTACTTTGTCACATGCATTTTTATTATTTGAAGAATCACACAAAATATACATTTTTTAAATTGCTTTTTAAATATAGATAGGATATACTAACGTTGTGATACAAAAACGTATCATAGTTATACCCCTTATTAATTATTTATACTCCCCTCAGAAAAAGCCAGGTGCGGTTGCATTTGGCTTTTTCTATTGATATTTCACACACAAAAAATCCATCGGAAAAGTTTATATCTTTTTTCCGATGGATTTTTCTACATCTGATAATATAATAAATTATCTCTTAAATCCTGATTTAATTCTCCGCCAGCACGCTTATACTTGTCGTAAACGGCAAGAATACGTTTCACACTTCTGGAACTCTGGATATCATATCGGTTCAGAAGTTCCTGATACATTGGGTTTGCCTTCAATTCATTTCGAAGTTCTTTCGAGAACGGACAATAAGTCATCAGTATCTGTCTGGAAACCTTGTTCAGACGATAGCTTCCTCTTGACTCATATTTGATCCAGTTCTGGTAATCCTTTACAAAAACTTCCCTGTAATTATTCTTTGCGCGGAACAATGCATTTTTCAGCTTTTCTTTTGCATCAGCAGACAATTCAAAATTTTTACGGTAAAACTGCATATAATCGCAATACTCCGCCGTCAGAGATTTTTCACGGATATCATTCCAATGTACACCCTGGATCTTTCTGCAGATTTCCCAACGATATCTACCCATAGTCTCGATCATCATATCTTCAAGATCTACCGCAGTAAAAACAGGGAACATAAAACGTGCTGAAGTGTCGCGCTTCACTCCCGCTGTCTCCTGCCACATCATTGCCTTGGTTCCCGCATTTGGCATAAGAATAATATCCGGCAATACCTCTTTCATAATATTTTCATGGTTAATTCCTTTGTCCGGATCTGAAAATAATACTTCTCTGTAAAAAACAGAAAAATCGATCTTACGGATCTGATTGATAACTCCCTCTAACCGCTCTGCTGTCACAAGCATCTTTTCTACAGAGTTGATCAGATCATACTCTCCTAAAATCGGACAGAATGTCGTTATTTTTCCATACGTTGCACGGTTTCCAGAGGTAAACATGTTCTGAATCTCATATTTTACTTTCAGCTCCCGGTTATCCTGAAGTTGTTTCATCTGTGCTTCCGTAATCTTCTTTGTTTTCAGTTTTTCTAATAAATACTGGCTATAATCCAGATCAAATTCATTCTTAGAAGGCTCTTTCCGGCCTTCATAAATTGCCTTCAGCCACTCATACATGGTATACACATGCTCTGAATTGCATAGATCCAAATGTTCTGTCAGATCGTACAATGCATTGGCATTATCCTCACCAACCATCTGCACATCCATAAAGCCAAAATTGAGGAACATTTCCAGAATTGGCGTTATCTGCCCCTCTTCCTGCATTGCACGCATAAATACCTTATAATATACATCATAAAAAACAGGCGTCAGCTGTTTTCTGATGCGGTATGCCTCATCATCCGTTGATAGCATATCCGGCAGTTCCCGGTATTCCCTGATCTTATTGCGTACATCCTCGATCTGTGATTCATCAAATCCCGCGTAGGTAAGAATATGTTCTAAGCAATCTTCGCTTTCTTCCTCATCGCTCTCAAACTCTTCTTCGTCTTCGCCAAAAACTCCGACAGATGCCACTTCCTCTAACCCATTGCTTCCAAATTCATAATTCTGGTATTCACTCCAGCGGTAATCAATGACTCTCTGATCATAAATCTTTAATTTTTCTACCAGTTCAATGATCAGTTTCACTTCTTTATTGATTGGTTCTAATTCTTCATGATTCAGCCCTGCGCGAATCGCCAGATCAAAGAATAACTGAAAAATATCTTTTCCGGATTCACTGATCAGCAGATCCTTATTATATAGAAGATACGCAACCATCTCACTGATTCCCTGCGCAACTCTTCGCATCTGTGCAGAAGCCTCCATAATTGCACCAACGCACAGACTATCATCCTTTTCCAGCAGATTCAGATATTCTTCCAGATAATTTGTCACCAGACTACTGCTGTTGTCCATCTCCCATTTTTCCGCTTTATGACGCATTTCCAGAGAATGGAAATAATCCATTTTAGAAAAAGGCTGTTCTTCTAACTGATACTGGTTACAGATTGTTTTATAGTCATTATAAAACGTCTCTATAAACGTATGAAACTGTTTGCATCTCACTTCCAGACCAGCGTATACCTGGAGCATCTGCTGTCTCTGCTCAATCGCTGCCTTCAAAAAATATCTTCGGATCTTTGCATCATTTGACAAAATCCCCTGCAGATCCTCCGACGATTCACATGGAAAAACAGCCAGTGCACTGTCCTCCGCTGCGATATAATCACAAAGGAATCTGTCATTCTCCAGAATACCAACAATGCCATTCTGTTTCAATTCCAGTTCAACAAATGCATACTTCTGGATAACAGAGCCCTCCTGTATAAAATACCATTCTTTTACTTTGTCATTCTTTTTTGCAACAATCTGACCTTTTTGTACTTTCAATACTTCCATGCAATCTACCTGCCACTTTCTTATCTATTCACGATTTCCAGTTTTTCTGATAATCTCATCTAAAATACAGTTTGCAGCATCCTGCTTACTCATTAACTCTAGTTGCAATTCCCGGTCTCTTGTGATGATCGTGATCAAATTCGTATCCACTCCGAAACCAGCGCCTTTGTCCTTCAAATTATTTGCAACAATCATATCAAGATTTTTTTTATCTAATTTTCTTCTGGAATTCTCCAACATGTTTTCTGTTTCCATGGAGAACCCACATAAAAAAGTTTTTCCTTTATTCTTTCCAAGGTATGCAAGAATATCTGTTGTACGTTCTAACTCAATCTCTGTGTCATGATCCGATTTCTTTATCTTCTCATCACAGACTTCTTTTGGTCGGTAATCTGCAACAGCCGCTGCTTTTATTATTATATCGTTTTCTGTGGCGTTTGTCGCTACTTTTTCAAACATTTCCTGCGCTGAAATGATTGGAATCACATTTACAAACATCGGCGGCTCAATAGCGGTCGGTCCACTGATCAATGTGACTTCTGCTCCTCTTAACATGGCAGCTTCTGCAAGCGCATACCCCATTTTCCCGGTAGAATGATTCGTGATATACCTAACCGGATCAATGGCCTCCTGCGTTGGTCCTGCCGTTACCAGTACTTTTTTCCCATGCAAATCTTTCTCATGCGCAAGTTCTCTTACCACATAGCTTACCAATGTTTCTTCTGATGGAAGCTTTCCGTCTCCAGTATCCCCATTTGCAAGCATTCCACATACAGGATCAATGATTTCATACCCATGTCGTTTTAACTTTTCGATATTCTCCTGAACAATGGAATTATGATACATATTGTGATTCATCGCCGGAGCGATCAAAATTTTACAGGTGCAGGCCATCACAGTTGTAGTAAGCATATCATCCGCAATGCCTCCTGCAATTTTCCCAATCACATTCGCTGTCGCCGGCGCAATTAAGACCAGATCTGCCTGTTTGGCAATTGCAACATGTTCTACAGAAAACTCGAAATTGCGGTCAAATGTATCGATCAGACATTTATTTCCTGTGAGTGTCTCAAATGTAGTAGCCGTAATGAAATTTGTTGCATTCTGTGTCATGATCACATGAACATTACAGTGCATTTTTTTCAACATTCTTGCCACATTTGGCATTTTATATGCCGCAATCCCTCCTGTGACACCTAATACAACTGTTTTACCTGTTAACAAAGCCTATCTCCTCCACTTTATGAGTACTTTTCCAATTGCTGTTGTAAGTACCGCTGCAACAATTGCCTCCGGCACACCGTTCGTCGCAATGATCGTTAAAATCACTCCGTAAACTGCATCCAGCGCAATATTTTTTGCCGAAGCAAACTCCGAACTGAAACAAATATAAATTAAATTCATAACCAGCAGCGTATTTGTAAATGCACCTGCAACGCCTGCAATCGGAAGTGCAATCCAGTCTCCGGCTGCTTTTTTCTTACACAATTTTTTAATTCCAACATATACAAAATATGGAACAACTCCTACTAAGATACGTGGTACAAAACAAATAATAACACTAAAGAAATTGCCTCCGATTTCCCCTACGGAATAAAATGGTGAAAATGCGAACGACAATAAACTTGGATTAAACGTATTGTTGATAAGACTGGTACATCCAAATACGAATCCTAAAAATCCACCCTTTTTCGGTCCAAGAACAATGGAGCCGATAATTACCGGTACATGAATCAAAGTTGCTTTAATTACGACAAGGTTAATATAACCTAAGTATGGCACAAATGCCATGATGATGATAATTGCTGTAAATAATGCAGTCAATACCATTTCAAATGTTTTTTTGCTAGACATTTTTTCCTCCTGCTCTCGTTCTTCTTTGAGATACGATGCTAATTTTTTATATCTATATCATCACACTCTTGTTAGACTCATGTTTTCGCTCTACGCTCCTACAAGTCATATGCGAAACTGTTTTTCCAACATTCCTGTGTTATTTTACGCAACTCTCTGTTTTACTCTGTATTTTAAACATTTCATATTCCTGATAAACCTGCAGTCAGCTTCATAAAATGCAAGTCCGGCTGCGACCGTTACCAAAATATTAAATGGAAGTGCAATATACCATGCACTTGCCATAATTCTACCACCAAGTTCAAAATGATAATATACCATTTGTACCAAAAAAATATGATACGATGCCTGTCCAATCCATGTCAATGTATTTCCGATAAGTCCCGGTAATTTTATATGATAAAATCTTCGGAAAAATATAATTATAATCGGAAAAATATAAAATGCAATCGGCATTGCTGTTGTTTTCCAATAGTCAAACAGAATGATATCCCAATCAAATCCGAACACAGCAACAATATATCCCAGCCCAATCAAAAACATACTGATAAGCTGGTACCTTTTCACTCTGTGTTCCGGATATAAATAAAGATAACATCCAAATGCGATCAAAAGCAAATAACGTCCAATGCTCAGGCGATAATAGTACTTATCCATATCAAATATTTTTACGCTGATTTCGAACAATAAATTTGCTGCGCCTGACAATGCGATTCCCAGCCTGGCATTTTTCTCTACCAACTTATATATAATAGGAAAGATTACCAATAACTGGATCATGATAGGCACATAATAACTACCGGGACCATATGCTCCTAAAAGGAAAATCCGAGGTGGATTAATATGCTTGTCCTCGATCACTAAAAGAACAATTTCAATGAGACACACTGTAAAAAATGGCACAAGAAAACGGATCAATTTGGGTTTTATCATCTCCCATGCATACATTTTCTTTAAATTTCCACCTGTCTTTTTCCGATTTGACATAGCAAAATTATAACCGCTAATAATCATAAAAACAGGAACTGCCATATTGATCAGCATTGTAAAAAATGGAGAATCCTTATCTCCCCAATCATAATGTGTAATAATTACCATAATAACACAAATGGCCTTCAGGTAGTCCAAAAAATCGATACGTTTCTTTATTTCTTTTACTTCACTCATATGTTTTAACCACTATCCTCATTATTCTGTTGCATAAGGAAAGTCCTTGAAAATAAATTTCAAGGACTTAGATACGTGCGCGAGAAGATTCGAACTCCCGACACCTTGGTCCGTAGCCAAGTGCTCTATCCAGCTGAGCTACGCACACATATTCTATTAACTTCTTCTCATCTATTATAACACTCTTGTCAAGTGCCCTTTCGATGAATGCCGGCGACCGGAATCGAACCGGTACTGTATCGCTACAACAGGATTTTAAGT
>OHAB01000180.1_pt1 | contig 70077 bp, 57 predicted proteins | sample 1577031 | NCBI WGS metagenome assembly OHAB01 (sample SAMEA3541477, study PRJEB24748) | human gut metagenome | biome: human gut; feature: human-associated habitat; material: faeces | place: China | collected 2012 | reverse complement strand
GGTTGCAAAGGTACGCACTTTTTCCGGTCCTGCAAGTATCACGCAGACTTTTTTTCTGACTTTTTTCACACTCTGGTTAAAATACCTTGTAAAACAGTGCGTTACGGGATGCATTTTTTTCAAGGAAACCCTGAAGGGAGAAATCCGGTACACATTATTATATATATTATAACAGAGAGAACCGGAAAATGCCAGGAAAAAATACGGAAAACGACCTATGACAGAAAGACAGAATCATCCCAAAGCGATGCGAAAAAGGGAAAAACCGGAGTTTTCAAGATTCCAAAAGAGCGGAAAAAGAGAAAAATCCCTGCAATATAATGCAGAAATTTATACCCGAACTACAAATCATGACAGTGTAAACATCGGAATAATCCTGCAACATAATGCAGGATTCCACACTCTGACCATGTCCGATTACCCCATAAAAATCATCTTCCGGAAAAGAAACACCACAAAAAAGGAAATATTCCCTTATGTTTTTTCCCACGCAAAATGAAAGATCAGGGAAAAGACCGCCACCTTTCCGGGAAACATCGCCAGCTTTTGAAAAAGGACCGCCAGCTTTTCAACCAAATACCTTTATGTGTTAAAAAAACACCTTTATGGATTATTTCTTTTCCCTTCAAGTTCTTCGTTTCAGCATTTTCTGAGTTAATTGTCTTTCCATGTTCAGCGTATTGAGCATGGCGGTCATTGCGGTCGACTTCGCTTTTTCCTTTTTCCCGAGCAGTCCTCAGAAACCTGTCCGTTTCCTTCTTTTCGATTCTCCTTGTGAACTTTTCAACACAATGGCTGGCACTTGTCTTGCTGTCTTTTCCTTTATCTCTTCTTGTCCGTAGAGTACCAGCATGATTCTATTCAGCAATTGTTCCTTTTCAGCCAGCAGCTGGCATATGCTGGCTATACGCTCGCTGCGGCAGGTTCTGGACTTGAAGCGGCTGAGCACGCTATCCACTTCCAGTCGCTTCTCATGGTACGCCGCCATGTTTTCGTCATTCCAGTCCAGCACGGTCTCACCAATCATGGGTAAATCCACCACCTTCATATATACCTCGTGTACATCCTTGCGGAGACTTCTTATTTTGTAGGTACAAACTCTCTTTTGATTTTGTCCCGACAACGGCAGGAGCTATGAGCCTGAAGATGTCCGTTGCCAGCGAAATGGTGATAAGGGCCGACAGTGTGAGGCTTGATGTTTCTACTCCTGATATGAATGTGGAGTTCCAGAATGTGCCTGATATGGTCAGCCTGTCCGATAATGTGGAGTTTAACCTTTTGCTTGCTACAGACCAGTATGGCGTAAAGGCTTCCGCACGGTTTGTCAAGGGTAAGGGGCAGGTTTATATTTCCGGATATGACGCTACACGTGACGAGGGTGTTGCGCTTGAACACAATAATCTGGTGGTGTTCATGCCTGAGAGTAATAGGCGAGACATTGATTGAGTTTACCGTTTCAAGCCGGTACGGTTTGCCGGTGAGAAAACAGATTACCATACAAGTAAATCCGTAATTCTATGAAAAAGCTGTTTTTTATAAGCTGCCTGCTGTGTCTGACTGCTGTTTGCAGGGCACAGTATATCGGCAGCAACTATCTGAACATGAAAGTTGATTATGTGGTGAACGAAAGCCAGGTACAGGGTACGCTGGGCTATGGCAAAGTCTTTAAAACTTTCAGGGTGGGGGCTAACCTCAATTATCGTAACCTGAACCGTGAACAGGTTCAGGCGAACACCGTAACAGTCGGCCCGGAGTTCGCATACTGGCTCCTGAAGGGGCGCAAGTTCTCCTTACTGGGTGTGGCTTCCGGTACAATCGGCTATCAGCGGGCTAAGACGAAAAGCGAACTGGTTTATCTGGAGCGTAGCCGGGCATTTGTCTATGGCTATGAAGTGGGCATAAGACCTGAAGTCTTGCTGAGCCATAAGGTTGCTCTTTTTGCCGAATACCGGTTTGAGATGTTGTTTAATTCAATCCTTCGCAACAATAACCACATCGGTTTGGGTTGCGTGGTTTATTTATAAACTTAAATATTTATGCTTATGAAGAAGTTATTTTATCGGTTGGCTGTTTGCCTGTGCGTGATTGGTGGTCTTGTGGGTTGTAGCAAAGATGATGAACCCGGTGGCGGTGAGGGGGCTATGTATCAGGTTACCGTTCAGCAGTCAGGCGATTACCGGAGCTATATAAAGTCTGTGGTGGTGGCTGCTAACGGCACAACGGTTGTGAATGAGAATACAGGTGATAAGTTCAAGGGTACGGCGATTCTTGATGATGACGCATTGGCTGTACCATCCGTTACGCTTTCCACTGAAGGCAGTGCGATTGAGTTTGCCGTTTCCGGTGGTGTCGTCGATGGTGACGATGCGGTTGTGAACGAGCCGATGCAGTGGGTGGTTGTTGTCCGTAAGAACGGCAAGGAGATAGACCGTAAGACGCTGACTTTTGAAGACGGCAAGCAGATTTCGGCAGATGATTTGAACCTGTACTATAAATAAAGATATGTGTATCGTAAAAGTCCTCTGGAGTACATTGCTTCAGGGGATTTTTTCTTTTTGGGCGTTTCCTTTCAGGTCGGGCTTTCCGTTGCAAGTCCTCGCTGGGCTGTGGGCTTTACCCTGCAATCCCTAACGCTATATGTGCAAATGCACGAAGCCCCCGGCACTGCCGAAGGCTTCTTTTTTATTCTTTTATCTCACTTTTCAATAACCGCAGATACAACTGTTATACTTCAGTTATTTTCCGTTTCGGGCGGAACTTTTCCCGCCCGACGGTTTACTATTTTTTCAAGGTAGGCAATTCTCCGGTGAGTTCGTAACGCCACTCTGAACCTGCATTCTGCAGGGCGGCGTTCATGGCATCAACGGCCGTCTGCCAGGTAACGGTTGTGCCGTCTACCTTTGTTGGAGTGCCTGTACTGTCATTGTTCCGACCAATGCCATTGCCCTCATAGTCGCTCCAGTAGCAGGCGGTTAAGACACCACCAGTATTCTGTCCTATGGCACCTCCGATGTTGCCTTGTCCTGTAATGGTACCGGAGGCATGATAACAGGCAGTGATAGTGCTTCTGGTGCTATTTCCTACAATACCACCGGCATTTGCTGCATAGCTTGTCCTTGTTGCAACTACGTTCCCTATGGAATAACAGGCGGTAATGATGACGTACTCTGTGCCGCCTGACACACCACCAACACCACTTTCTCCTTGGACGCTGGCTGAAGATGAGCAGCCAATGATGTAACTATGGCTTTCATTGACATATGATAGAGAACGTCCAACTATTCCACCAGCATTTATATTGGCCGTTATGCTGCCGCCTTCAACCGAGCAGCCGGTAATGGTACCCAGATTGGATCCCGCTATGCCACCAACTTCTTCTTTTCCAGATATATTTACATCTTTCAGATTCACATTCTTCACCGTGCCACCTTTGTCTATACAACCCAAAAATCCTACAGCTTTTCTTGCTTGGTTGATTGTAAGTCCGAAGATGGTATGGCCTTGACCGTCGAATGTACCGGTGTATCCGGTATGAACATTGTTTATATTGCTGCCTATCGGCGTCCACTCTTTGCCAGTAAGGTCAATGTCGGCGGTGAGGGTACAATTTATAGACAGGTCATTCCGTGCGGCTTCGTTCCATTCCAGCAGGCCGTTGGCATTGTAAACTTCGTAGGTCTTGCCGTCAGTAGACAGGTTATATCCCTTGTCATAATCCAGCGTGATGTTGTAGTAGCTGCCTGCCTTGGGATTGATGGCGGCAGAGAGGTCCGCACCTCGGTGCCGTTTGCCTGCAGCTTGGTTATTGTGTAGCCGGGCACCACGTTCGCCTCCCAGCAGGTGATGGCGTTGCCGTTTTCGGTGTATTCGCACTTCTTCATCTCTATCCAGCCCTCTTGCGAGCCTTGCACTACCGTGCCCTTTTCATAAGTACACTGTGTGTAGGCATAGAGCTGGAGGCTCTGCACTTCGCCGAGTGCATCGGCTGTGGGCGTGACGCGCACCTTTGCCAGAGCGTGGGTGAAATTCAGCGTGACGGGATCCGGATATTTGCCCGTGCCCGTACCGCTCAGCAGATAAACAAGACTTTGGCTCTGGTTGCCGAGGTCGAGGGTGCCACTCTTTGCGGGGTACCAGGCGGTGACGGTGTGTTTGCCGGTGTCGCTCCAGTACAGGGGTGCTTCGGCTTTGACGGTGTTGTTGTCCTGCACGGCGTAGGTGCCGACCTCTTCCTTTCCGTCTATCTGTACGGCGAACTTGTCGTCCGCGCTGAACTCGCTACCCGTGCCGTCCGCAATCTCGCTGACGCGCGTCTGCGGTGTGCCCCAGGGCTGCGCCTCGCCGCCCTCCACGCCGAGGGTGATGCGGGCTATCTCAAGGGGGTATTGTCCTTCGGGCAGACGGTCGCCGTCCGCCAGTTCGTCCTTCGTGCAGGCAGCCATGGCAAGTAGCAGCGCGGCTGCGGCCGGATAAGTAAAATGTTTCAATAAGTTCATATCGCTTCTAAGTTTTATGTTTCCAATACTACTTACAAGCGTTCCGAACAAAAAATGATAAGGAAAGAAAATGATTATTTCAACAACTTCCGGTTTGTGTCTTCCAGAATGCGCATCTGCTGTATGGCTATCCGGTTCAGTTTGACAAGCCGTTCGCGCTGGGACAATCCTTCGTTGATGAGCACTGCATTCAGGCTTTCCATGTTTGACAGGCATATCAATTCGTTTACGCCTGCATAGTCACGGATGTTACCTTTCAAGTCTGGATGGGCATCGCGCCATTCAAGTGCCGTCATGCCGAAGAGAGCGACGTTCAGCACGTCTGCCTCGCTGGCATATATGCGGCTTGCCTGCTGCGCCGTCACTTCCGCCGGAATGAGATTTTGCTTGATGGCATCCGTGTGAATATGGTAGTTTATTTTAGAGAGTTCTCGCTTGGCCGACCATCCCAGCAAAGCCTGTTCCTGCTCTTTCAACCTCTGGAACTCCTTGACAAGATACAGCTCGAACTCCACGGAAACCCAGCTGGCAAACTTAAACGCGATGTCGCGCTGTGCATACGTCCCGCCTCCGGCACCGTTTTTCGACAAGATGCCGACAGCCCCGGTCAGGTCCACCCACCTTGAAGGACTCATGGTGAACGCATTGCTGCCCGCTTCCGCCAAAAGGGGGTCGAATTCGACCCCTTTAAACGCGGGGTTGTTTAGTTGCTCCCACAGTCCGAGGTATTCCAGCGTGTTCTTCAGTCGCATCCAGTTCTTCACCACGTCTTTAGGCTCGGCAGGATTTTTCTGGCGGGCGATGTCCGTGATGCAGATATAGTCGATGCCATTATGCTGCAAGGTCCTGATGGTGGTACCTTTCACCTGGAGGGTCGATTTCTTTGCCATAGTATTCTTTTTCTTTTGATTACGCTAACAAAAATAACCCTTTTTCCGGCAATAATCATTTTATTTCCTAACAATCTTTTAAAGAACGCTTGTTTTGTGCTGCCGCCGCCTGCGAAGGCGGCCGTCGCACCATAGGGCCTATGGGCAGCTCCGGCTTGACGCTTGCGCCGGGGCAGCGGTGTGCGGGGATTACAACTCTGCACTTGCATCGTTCGAATCTCCGGATTCCCACGGGTTAATTGTGGGGGCGCTCACCTCGATGTCCTTATTGTTGAGCGTTATGTTGTAGGTGTAGGCATAGCCTGCTGTGTAGAAATTGGCTGTGGGTGTAGCAGGCAGTTTCAGTTGGGCGTTGTAGCTCTGTCCGTTGTAAGACACTTTAAGGTTAAGAGAGGAGGTCACTTCCTGTGGGAGAATGATGACTTGCGAAGTGGTGGCACCGCCCAGCTGCATGGTAATCGGCGATTCGGAGGCTGCGGTTACGGCAGTCGTGCCGGTAGCCGTGTCGAATGTGCCTTCATGCTTCAGCCCCTCCAACGTGTAGCCGGCAGGTTCCGTTTCGTTGAAAATGAGGCCGTCGCCTGGCTTGAAGGTAAACTTGATGAGACTCATGCAGTGGTGGAACGCATGGTCGCCGGTGAAGCTCACCGTCGGGTTGTGGGTGTCGCCTGTGGCTCCCGAGGCAAAGAGGAAGTCGATGTCCGCGCCCTGCTTGTCGGCTGCGGTGCTGACGGTCACCGTTCCGCCCTCAGCCTGATACGGATAGTAGGCATGGAAGGTATGCGTTTCGGTGTCATTGAAATAGATGGTCGTACCGTCGGTAACGAACTTACCGTTCTCTCTCTTGTAGGGCACGTTGGTGAAGCCTGCGCCGGTGAGGCCGATGCGGTCGCCGTCGGTCCAGTCGGTTCCTTCCGAATTGACGCGGGTAGCGGGCGTAATGTCGGCGATAAACTTGGCGGCTACCGGGCCGTCATTCAGGTTCTCGTTGTCGTTGTTACAAGCGGCAAGTGTCAATGCCAGCGCTGCGAAAGCAAAAAATCTTGTCTTCATTATATTTATAGTCTTTAATTGTTAAATTATATAGTTCCCGTTACATTTCCGCACTGGCATCGCCACCTTCTACCGTTTCCCATCCGGTAATTTCGCCCTTGCCTTCTTCCATGCCGACGGGGGTTTCCAGTGTTCCGGTCACACGGTAGGCGGTGGTCATGTCGCCGTTAAAGTCCGCAAGGGCTTCCGTCAGGTCGACCTCCGTGCGCTGTGTGCGTCCGCCATCGGTGAAGACGATGTCCAGCACCATACTTTGCACTGCCCCCATCGTACCCAACAGGCGGGCGTCGGCCGTGAGCTTGCTGCCGTCACGGGTGAAGGAGAAGACCGTGGAGGTCGGTTCGCCGATGGTCTGTCCCTTCTCCATATCAAAAATTCCGGCTATGCCGCTGAGTGTGGCGGTCACGCTCTGTATCAGTTCGGGGCGTCCCTGCGTCACTTCCAGTTCCAGTTGCAGGTCACGTACACGCTGCTGCGGAACAGGGTTGACACGCAGCGTGTCGTCAGCTGTTACGGTAATCTCCTGACTGATGGTCTTCAGATAGCCCGGCAGGGGGATTACGGATGCACCGTCCGCACGGCTCTTGCCATCAGGGGCATTGACCTGTGCCATTCGTCCGTCGAAAGTGAAACCTTCCGCACGGTTATAGATTACCATACTGTGTGTTCCCGGATTGAGCAGGTCGGGATTGGTGAATGGCGAACCTGTAATGTCGGCCACCTTCCCGTCCATGTCGAGTACATAGTTATCGTCTGCCGACAGTCCCGTCAGGCTGATGGTGACAGCTCCCTTGTCGGGGTGCGGCGTGTCATAGAGCGTGTCCTTCACGCAGGAAGAGAGCAGCACGGCGGCTGCCATTCCCATCATATTTATATATTGTCTTGCTTTCATATTCGATTCCTCTCAGTTAAGATTTTCAATCTTCAATAAACGCTGCGCCTCGGCATAACCGGAACAAGTTCCGTTCTGCTCCCGGCTTGCAGTTTATTTAGAATAACTTCCATACCAATGTCACACCGGCATTGATGGGACCCCACCAGTCCTTTGTCTCGTTGCCGCGGCGTACTCGCACACCGTCAATGACTTCATATTTCTCATAGTCGGCATTCAGGTAGCCCAAGCCGAGGTTGAAATCAAGATCTAATGCCTTGTTCAGCCGCAGCTGGTAGCCGGCAGTGATGCCGCCACCCATCAGGTCGCCCTGCTTGCCTGTTTCGGAGGACTTATAGTTGAACTGTCCGGCCTTGAACATCGCACCCAGATACCAGGCTTTCTTCTCGCCCATGTAGTAACGCACTTCCGGAGCCACTTCCCAGAGGGCATATCGGCGGTCTTTGTCGCTCCAGCTCCATGAAGTCCACGAGCCGTTTACGGCAATGCCCCACGACGGGCAGATGCGCCATTCAAGTCCTAAATCGGGTGTCAGGGTAGCCCAGCGCAGCAGGTTGGCACGCAGGAAGAGACGATAATCATTTGTGATTTTGGTTTCCGACGGCGTGTCGGCAAGTGTATTTTGTGGAGCGGCTTTCTCTGCCTCTGCCTTTTCAGCGGCAAGTCGGGCTTCTTCCGCTTTGCGCTGCTCTTCGGCAAGCCGTTCCTGTTCGGCACGCTTCTCGGCTTCCAGTCGTTCGGCTTCCGCCTTGCGTCGTGCTTCCGCTTCCGCATCCGTCGCGGCTGTCTCCTTTACCGATACCGTCAGGCGCACGGTGACGAAATCACCTTCAGTTGCATGGTTGCGGGTGATGAAATTCTCCTCTTTTATTTCCGCGCGTGTGATCAGTTCGGATTTCACACGGTTGGCACGGATCTTTGCCGTGGCAAGGTTCTCGGTTTCACTGCCCAGCGAGTTGCAGTAGCCGTCAATCAATAGCGGCAGCTTGCCGTCAAGAATTGTGGCTTTGTTGCTTTCGATACATTCCAACAGGCGGGCAAGCTCTGTGTCATTCCCATTCCAAGGCACGTAAAACATGTCCTTCTGCGGAACGAAGCGGAAGGTGTAGGTCGTGTCTGCTTTCTGCTGCGCTATGACAGGAAAAGCTACCGTCATCAGCCACAGAAACAGGGTAAGAAAAGTGATTTTTCTGCTCATATAAACTTGAATTTATTATCTTTGTCTTCCCCAAAGGTAATAAACGACATTTATCGTCCCAAATATTATAATCGCTTTTTCTCTTAGTTTTCAACGTTTTACGAAAATTGTCGAATGAGCACTTTTCAAATTGTCGAATAAGCACTTTTTTGTCGTTTGAGCACTTTTTTGTCGTTTGAGCACTTTTTGGAAATTAAATTCTGTGACTTTTTTCATTGACTTATTCCAAATTCGCCTTTCTCCACTTGGCTGGCGTGCACCCTTCCTTCTCGGTAAATGATTTGATAAAGTTACTGCGTGAAAGAAAACCGGAAGACTCAGCCAGTTTCTGCACATTGATTTCCGGATGCTCCTTCAGCATGTTTTTCGCATACTCCAGCCGAAGACCGGTTATCCATTCACGGAATGTCATTTTATACGTAGTCTTGATATAAGCGGAAAGATAGGTACGGTTGGTATGAAGTATTTCGGACAGTTCCTTTATGGTAAGTCCCTGCCGGATATAGCCGTCTGTCTTTATCCAATTGTTAATCTTCTCTGTAATTTCAGTATAGGACACAGGGATTTCCTGCTCCGAGACTGCTTCTGTGTCTGTTTCCGTATCTCTCTGAAGTTCTTCTTCTGATTGTATGTCCTGCTCAAAAGCATTTTCTACCTGTTCATAAAACATCAGATAGTTCTGATAACTGCAGAAAAGATAGATGTAGAACGGGATTGACGACAAAATCCAGATAAAAACATATTCGTCTGGCAGAAATGTCAGCAATCCGCATCCGACACCGAAGATAAGTGCCCAATAGGTAAAAATGGACAGCCATTCTATATATGCTCCTATATCATCTGCATGCGTATCATCGAAAATCCGGACGGCTCTCCGGTACGCAATAATGACCCTGCCGGCCAGGACAAGCCCGTAAACCACCAGCCATGCCGCCAAAGCCAGCAATGCGACTTTCTGCACGGCACCACCCGGCAACAGAAATAAGGTGACTCCGGAAAGGAATGAAAAGATGACCCAAAGAATGGTATGTGTCCGCGACCTTTTCCGCGTGATATAGAATCGGTCGAGCAGTGTGATCATTGCCGAACTGAACAGATAATAGCATAAAAAATAAGTGGACAGGTTCATCAATATGGCCGAATTGACATTTTTGAACCTTATTCCGAAAAAGAAATGTACTGAATAATTGGCGGCAAGCAACAGCAGTGCGATACCCATTATCCGCCGGGAGCGGAGATAGTTTTCGAAAATTTTCTTCTCTGGTGTCTTGGCAAACAGAAAATAAAAGCCAAAGAATACCATCAGCGGCAATGCAATACAAAGCGAATAACTATATATAGATTCTTCCATAGTTCCACAGATTAATCATCCTTTACTCTTACAAAGGTACAGTTTTTTTCTCTGTAGCTGTGTACTTCAAGTGTCATTTTTATGGCATTTATCCTCGAGAAGAGAGATGGAGGCAATAATATGATATTCAAAAGCAGGCTTTATAAGAAAAATGTCGGGATATAAATCAGAACCGGGGTACAGATGTATCCAAAAATACCGACAAAAGGAAACGGCTATAAATAAAAAAAGGAGTACCGCTGTACTCCAACCTTTGTTAACCTTAAATCTAATACTATGAAAAACACAGTACAAAGGTACGAACTTTATTTGTAACTCCAAATCTTCGGGCCAATAAAACGTGTTTTATAACACATTTTAATAGAACTACAGATATTACAACTTCTTAAAGAACTTGGTAAAGAACAACCACTGATAATCGATGGCATTGTTCCAGTAAGTTGAATTATGTGCTCCCGGACGAACGATGAAATCGTGTGCGATTCCCCGACGAAGCAGTTCGTTGTGGAAATTGCGGTTGACCTCCAGGAAAAAGTCATCTGTACCGCAGTCAATGATCAGTCGCAAATCATCGTTTGCAATCCGGTCCAACTGATTTATCACCGCATAATCATCCCATCTTTCAGGATACTGAGTTTTCTCACCCAACTGTTTCTTCATGTCCCAGTTTTCCGGGAACGGACGTATATCCAGCCCTCCGCTCATACTGCCTCCGGCTCCAAAAACATCCTTATGACGGATGGAAAGCCACATACTCCCCTGCCCACCCATGCTCAACCCGGCAATGGCACGGCCGCTACGGTCGCGGACAGACGGATAATGAGTATCTATATAATTCACCAGCTCTTTCGCCACAAAGGTCTCATACTGGCTCTCCGGACGGACGGGGCTGTCCCAATACCAGCTGTTCTGCCCGTCGGGACAAACTACCATAATACCTTCACGGTCGGCCATATCCGGAAGTTCGGGCTTGATATTCAACCAGGTAGAAGCATTTCCTCCATAGCCGTGAAGCAGGTAGAGCACGGGGCATTTTTCTTTATTTATTGCCCGATCGGGAACAACGACCACCACTTTTACTTCCGTATTCATTTTCATACTTCTTACCATCAGAGTGTCTACACGGGCACCTGATGCATCGAGAACAGCCAGGCACAGCATCACAAGCAGGCCTGCACACATACGCATTTTCATAGTTTCTTCTTATCTTTAATATTTAATCATGAGTATAATTGCACCCCAACAACTTAGGATTGGCAACAAAAATACAAAAAACCTCCGAAATAACGCCATGAAATAAACATCATCCTGCAAGCCTTGTCAGCCATACAATAAAAAAAATCAACTCCTGAAAGTACATTTACTTTCAAGAGTTGATAATCTCTCTATCTATAAACAGAATCAAAGAATCAAATACGTCCACAAGGAACACTTGTCCGGACTCTCATCAATATAACCTCGGAAAGAACTTCTGCTCCGTTGCATCTGACCGGAGCAAGGGATATCCCCTGTTGTGAAAAGAAAAAAGGACACAGCCACACTTTCCACTTATTTGCTTTAGTAGGTTCTGGTAAAACCTTATGGCCCAAATAAGAAAAAGTAGTCTGCGCCCTCTGCAGGGTACAAGCGACTTTTCGACTTATTATTCGGGGCTTGAACTAAATTTACCAGATTTACTAAAGCCAAATAATTTGTCAATAAGCTGATTGCAATATGTCTATTTATATAATCTCTGTTTTTTTAGACTTCTCTTTTTTACTTTATAAATATTTTATGGCTACAAAGTAACAGATAAAAGTTGAAAAAAGCAAATCTCTCAGACATTTCGCAGACTACTGTTACAAATTTTTCTCAATATACAACTTTTCTTTAATTTATACAATAACTCCAGCCTTTCGCATTAAACCATATCATCTCCCGTCTTGGCAAAGGTAACGCGGATGGTTTTATGGAAAGGAATAAAACGGGATACGATGGCAATGACCAGCGTAATGACAAACAGCCATCCCAGTACCTCTTTCAGGGCCAGCAACAGGCTCTGCTGCTGCAGTGTAGTATACAGCGAAGAAGTGGCCACCTGAACCGCTTCCTCATAGCCATGCCCCTGCAGCAGTCCGCTGTTGAACGACTGTGAGAAGCGGGCCATCGCCAACGGATCGGCCTGAGTAACCGTTTCTGACAATGAGTGCATGTATTTCTGCTCCAGATTGTAAAGGATATTGCTGTAAAATGAAGTGGCCATAATGGGTGCCAGTACCGAACGGAAAATAATCAGGAAAAACGCGTTCGACAACAGGAACTTCGGATTCAGGTCCTCTACGGCAAACAGGGCAAAGGCAATGATCAGTGTCAACATGCCCAGTCCACGGATAAACACCGGGAAATAAAGCATCTCATACGTACTGTCGGGCGAAATGCCGAAATACAGCAGTCCGAAAAACAAGGCAAAGCATCCCATCCCCCCGGCAATCAGGAAGCGGAAACGCCAGCGCTGCCACCGGAACCACCAGAAACAGATGAAAGCTCCGAGCACATAACCCGGCAGCAACCAGATGTAGAGTGAATACGAATGTGTAGTATCCACCTTCAGAATCGATGCCATGTAATTGGTCAGCAAGGTTGTCGAAGTGCTGAAAAACATGATCATCATCATATAAAGATACCCCACTATCGCTTTAGGCTGATAAAGAGGGGCCAGGTTTACATAAGGCTTTTCCGAATGGTATTGCATCCACACGAAAAACGATATCAGTATCGGTGCGATGACCAGATAAATGCATATCCGGGTTGACGACATCCAGTCGAGCACCTTGCCGTAATTAATGGCATACATCAGCATCAGCAGTCCGGTAGCGATGACACACATCTCGCGCAGGTGAAACTCCGAGACCGGAATCCGCTTCATGGGACGGTTGTGACGGTAGAGCACAATGATGACCAGCATCGCCACCAGCAGCAGAATCATCATGAAATAATACATGTACTGCCAGTTGTAATGATAAGCCAGTTCGGCCGTCAGTACCATGGAAACCTGTCCTCCGGAATACACCAGCGGGTAAAAATAAGAATAGAACTCGCTTCGTACGTTCTTGGGACTGAACACCTTCTGCGAGAAGCGGATGAACCACAACATCAGGAATCCCTTGAGGAAACCGATGATGAAGCTGCACACAATCAGAATATCGGCACTCTGAGAGCGGGCGCAGATGCCGCTCAGCAGAAACTGCAGTGACAAATCGGAAAGCAGCACAAACTTTGCAGAAAAATTATCCAGCACCTTCGGCACAATGGGATACGCAATGGCCATTCCTGCCGAAGCCGCATAATACCCCATCGTAATGTCTTCGGTGTAGGTACCCAGTGTATTCGACACCTCAAGCATACTGCCCGTATACGATCCGTTGAGCATTATCACCGGCAGAATGATTACAAACAGGCTCACGATAGCCAGCCAGTTGGGCACCCACTTGCGGACCGGCAGTCCCAGTTGAATTACATTCGTCATTCTTGAAATACTTTAATCAATCCGTACCTTCCTTTCTCTACTTCACGCCTACTTGCGCAGCGCTTCGGTAATCACCATCATTCCGGCGCGCAGACTTCCCATCTCCTCTTCACTGACTCCCTCCAGGTCAATCCGCACCGGAATACGCTGCTGCACCTTCACAAAATTTCCTGCCGAGTTATCTGTCGGAACCAATGAATACTTCGAGCCTGTAGCCTCTGAAATGGCCGTCACTTTTCCATGAAATACCTTGCCCGGCAGTGCATCCACCCGGATCTGTACCGGCTGGCCGATATAGATGTTGGCAATCTGAGTCTCCTTGTAATTGGCAGTAATCCATTTATCCCTGCTTCTGACCAGGTACGTAATGGTCTGACCCGCCTGCACCAGTTGTCCCGGCTCAAGCGTACGCCGTCCGATGTATCCGTCGTAAGGAGCCACCAGTACCGTATACGAAAAGTTCAGCCGGGCCAGATCCAGGTCGGCTTCCTTCCTCAGAATAGCCGCCTGTGCACTCGTAGTCCGCTTGTTGGCTTCCGAATACTGCGAAAGTGCCGCCCGCTTCTGCTGCATCAATGCCTCATAACGTGCCTGAGCAGCCTGGTAAGCTGCCTTTGCCTGTTCGTACTGCTGTTCAGGCACCGACTCGTCCTTCCACAAACGCTCGAAACGATGGTAATCCTGTTCCAGCTGCCACAGTTTGGCCTTTGCCTCTGCAATGTTCGCTTCCTGTACTGCCACATTGGTCTGCGAGGTCTCTATGCCCGACTGCAGCACCTCTTTGGCTCCCTCCACATCCAGCAGGGCAGCCTCAGCCTCCTTCACCTTGATCAGGTATTCGCGGTTGTCCAAAACCAACAACGTATCTCCTTTATGTACCAGTTGGTGCTCCTTGAAGCGCACCTCGCGGATATATCCCGTAGCCCGGATGTTCAGCGGAGCCACATACTGGTCGACGAAGGCATCGTTCGTAATTTCATAATTAAAATATCTCCAGAAATAAGAAGCCGTCCACCATATGCCCGATACCGCAATCAAGGCACATACCGTGTTGAGAATCACGTTACGCATTCTCAACTTTCTCAGTTTCTTATGTTTTACATGTAATTCAGTCATCCCGTTATTTCATTTTAAGTAAATAAAAACCTGTTTCTCTTCTCCGCATTCGCCGGCTACAAGCGTCCGCACACACGTTGCAACTGATAATACGTATAAATCACCTGCGTACGTGCCGAAGTAAGCTGGAGTTCCGCATCCAGACGTACACTGTTCGCATCCAGCAGGTCGGTCAGAATGGCCAACTGGTTCAAGTAGCGGTTCTGCATGATGCGGTAGTTCTCTTCCGCCTGCCGCACCGACAGTTTCAGCGCTTCTACCCTTTTCAGCGCCTCATGATGACGCAAGTATGCCTGGCGCACCTCCACCCGTATCTGCTGCAGTTTCAAGTCCTCCTCGTTCTTGCTGAGCAGGACTGCAAGCTTGTTCTCACGTATCTTATGATTGTTTTTATAAAGCGACGAAAGCGAATAAGAAACCGAAAGTCCGATGTTCCAGTTGTTGTTATAGAAATCCGCCATCGTGCGGGACACCGGACGTGCCAGCGTATTGGAAGCATACAGGGAAACTCCCGGAAGTGAGGCTGCACGCGCCACCTTTACATCCACCTGGGCTATCTCTGTCTGCTTGCGGAGGTAATTCAACGAAGGTTCGTTCTGCAACGCCTCACATAAAAACGCATCGTAGTCACGCAGTTCCACCGACTGATAAAGCAGGGCCGTATCGGGCAACAGTACATGATGCTCCTCCAGGCCAAGCAGGATGCACAACTGCTGCGACAGCAGCAAAATGCTGTTATGCACCTCCGTCAACGAAAGGCGGTCGTTGGTGAGCTGCATTTCACTCCGCAACACATCGTTGTTGGTAATCAGTCCTTCCCGCTTCATCCGCCGGATATCTTCCAGCCGTCGTTCCGACTCCTCGATATTGCGCTCGAGTACCATCTCCTGCTTGAACAGACTGAACAGTTCCAGATACCTTTCCATCAGTCCCAGCTTGATTTCCGAACGGTCGGCTACCGTCTGCAGGGCAGCCGCTTCCTGAAGCAGTCCCGCTTTCTTGATTCCGTAATGAATCCGTCCCCCCTGATAGACCGGTTGCGTAAAGTCAACCGCATAATTCTGCGACCAGTCCGGAGTATCGGGATAGGTAGGATCGGAAAGTCCCCGCTGAAAGACCACCGGCTGTCCCAGCACACCCCCCTTCAGACCAATCTGCAAATCAGGCAGACGCGAGGTACGGGCCGTCTGCTTCTGCTCTGCCGACAGTTTCTCCTTGATCGCATCGGCACGCAACTTCAGGCTGTTTTCCACTCCCAGGCTGAACAGCTGGTCGACGGGAAGGAACAAAGAATCTACTTTTTGTGGCGGAAGCTGCGGATATGCTTCCTGCGCATATCCCTCTCCTGCAACAGCCCCACAAAACACAATCGCCAATATCCACTTATACATTTTCGAGTACATTAAAGACAGTATCCAGTTCAGACAACATACGGTGCAACGTTTCCTGTCCGATGCTCTTCTCGGCATTCACATATACCTGATCCAGGACCGGACGGATCTGCTCGCGGAAACGTTCCCCTTCGGGAGTAAGGTAAACCAACTTATTCCTCCGGTCGGAAGCATCTTCTTTCCGGCATACATACCCTTTTTTCTCCAAATTCAACATCAGATTAGTCAAGCAAGCCTTATCCTTGGCCGTCCGCTCCGCCAGCACCTGTTGGGTAATCCCCTGTTCATTCCACAAACAGCTCAATACCTGGAGCATTTCAAATGTGATACCGGCCTCATTACGCTTCAAGGTTCTCTGCATCGCCCTGCGAAACGCCATTCGCGTACGGACCACAGACAACATCAGTTCACGAAACTCAGTTCCTTCTCTATTCATCTTTGTAGGTTTTTGCATTACGGGCACAAAGGTATATATTTTGACTAAATTAGTCAAATATTTGACTAATTAATGCAAGATGAAATCTTCTTCCCTATGAGATTCTACAACGTAACACACTGTCAGGCAATACACTATACATCATCCACCCCCTCATATCAAACAAAGGAGTCAGGGCACTCTCCTTGCAGAAGAGTAGTGCCATGACTCCTTTCCCTATGCTACGAGGACCACACGTCCCCATTTTCTTTCCAATCCGGTTCCAGAAAATCCAATCCGCCGGACCGGCCATTAAAACCAATCCTTAAACTCCGAGACCTTCGCCTTACTGATGATGATGCGCTCCTTAAAAGGCACTTTCAGATTCACAGCCAACCGTCCGTTGAACCAAAGACTGATGTCCTTTACTGCCTTCTTCGATATCAGGAACTGCCGGTTGGCCCGGAAGAACAGCACCGGGTCCAACTGCTCAGCCAGTTCATCCAGCGACTGCGGAAATACGATTTCCACATTTCCTTCGTCCACCGCCTTAACTACCCCATCGGAGATATAGAAAAACAGAATGTTCTCTACCGAAACCGGAACCAGTCTGTCTCCCTTTACCGGAATCAGAAAATACGTCCGGTAACTCTCCTTCCGTTTCAGTTCGCGCATCAGAACGGCCAGGTCGCTTTTCGGTGCCTCCTGACTGCTCCGTCTGGAAAGTTCTTCCAGCTTGTCGAGCGCAGCCTGCAGGTCGTCACAGCTGATTGGTTTCAGCAAATACGCAATACTGTTTACCTTGAAAGCCTTGAGCGCATATTCATCATAGGCAGTGGTAAAGATGATCGGACACTTGATTGCCACATACTCAAAAATCTCAAATGCCGATCCGTCGGCCAGATGAATGTCCATAAAGACCAGGTCCGGCATCGGATGGTCCTTGAACCACTGAACCGTATCCAGCACACTGTCCGTCTCGCCCACAATCTCCAGATCGGCTGCCGTCTCGCCAATTACCGCCTTCAGGTTGCGCAGCGCAGCTTTTTCGTCTTCAATAATCAATGTCTTCATCATACCATACCCGTTTTTAGTCCATCAGGGGAAGCTCCACCATAAACCGGTGCTGCTCTTCCCTGACCGTAATCTCCTGCCGGTACAAAAGGCGGTACCGCTTCGCCAGATTGTTCAGTCCGATTCCCGTACCTCCCGCACCGTTCAGCCGCGGCTGGAAGTTATTCTCTACCGTTACCTTGCCGCCGGCAGCCTTGATTTTCACGGTAAGCGACTTCCGCCGGCTGATTTCATTGTGCTTGACAGCATTCTCCACCAGCATCTGTACCGCCATCGGAGGCAACTTCTTCGTATACATCTCCGGTTCCACCACTATGTCGAAAAATAAATTGTCCTCATACCGCATCTGCAGCAGGTAGATGTACGAATGCACGAAATCCATTTCCTCGCGCAAGGTCACCGAGTGCGACCCGTTGTCCTGCAATGTATAGCGAAGTACCCGGGAGAGTTCCTGCAGGTACTCCTGCGCCTTGCCGGACGATTCACGTATCAGCATGGAAAGGGTATTCAGCGAATTGAACAACATATGAGGATTCAGCTGACTCTTGAGGGCTTCGTACTGATTGGCGATGTTCTCGGTACGCAACTGCTGGTTCTCCAGCTGCACCTGATTGCTCCGTTCGTTCTGATACATCAGGAAACTGCTTCCGGTCACCACCACCGAAGACAGGAAATCGCGGAAAGGATGGAGGTAGTGATGCAGCATGGAATCGATGGCGGGAATATCCAGGTGATGATGCAGAAACACAAATCCCTTTCCCAGCAGATTACTGCCTACCCATACACCGACAAACGATATCAGCAGTTTCTTCCACCCCATCTCCACACGCACGTTGCGGAAGCCCAGCAGCCTTTCATTCAAGAAGAAAAGCAGGCACAAAGACAGATACGTAAAACAAACCTCACTGCCCACGTCCGTCCAGTGCATGTCCGGAAAAATCATTCCTTCGGCAGACGTATTCGACAGAGCGATGATTTCAGGAGAATGAGTCAAAAATGCCACCACCAGCGCGATGGCATTTATAATCAGCAAATATTTATTCGACCAGAATTTCATATTACAAAGTTAATGACTTTTCTGTGCAGACACATACATCCCCGGACGAAAATCCTCTACGAACTCCTCGATGCGCAGATAGAGCTTAATGGAACGGTTGACATTATCCACCATCTGGTCAATAGCCTGCAGCGTTGCCCGGAACGTACGGTCGCCCATGCCGTTCACGTGAAAGTCGAACACATCTCCCACCTTAATCTTATCCAAGTCCTTCTCGTAGGCAGTCAGCTGCACCATCAGCGCCCGCTTGTCGACCACCTCACAAATCGGCTCACCCGCATCCAGGAACTTTCCGATGTTCCCGTTCAGGTTCGTAACATATCCGCTGACCGGCGACGTAATCTTCAGATACGGTTCAATTTCCGTCTGCCGCAATCCCTGCGCATCTACCCCCAGCAACAACAGTTGGGCAGCAAAGGCATCCTTCCGGCTCTTTGCCGACAGATAATCGGCCTTGCTCTGCTGGAACTTCTTCTCTGAAGCCGCCTCGTGCGACAAGAGATTCTTCTGACGGGCATACTCCTGTTCCAGAAACTCCGTCTGAGCCGCCGCATCCAGATACTCCTGCTGCAGGACAATATATTCCGGATTCTTCAGGGTAGCCAGTACCTCTCCTTTCTTCACGAACTTACCGGGTGAGACCGCCAAGGTATTCACTGCCCCTCCCATGGTAAATGTCACACTCACCTGATGCTGCGGAGGAAGGAAAAGAATACCGTTGAACGAAGGTGCATTCGCTACAGCCGTTGCTCCCGACACCGCATCCACCTCCGCCGAGTCGGCCTTCAGTCCGGCATTCGTCGTATCACTGGCAGCTACCGTCTCCACCGCCTGCGGCGCTGCCGCCTCTTTGTTTTCCGAACAAGCCCCGCACATCCACGGCAAGGCTAAAAAAATAAACAATCGTTTCATATCATTGATCCTAATTTATTCGACAAAAACTATTCTGTATACAATTCCATTTCCAGGACAGAGACATTGTAATTATAAACTGTCTCAAGGTAACTCCGGCGGATATCCTGCGCCGCATTCAGGCTCTGCACCAGTTCCGCGATGTCGGTCTCGCTCTCACGGAAACGCTGCAGCGCACTCTGCTGCAGGCTTTCCGCCTCCTTCAGGGCCGCACCGTCATAATAGTCCAGGCTCTTGCGCTGCTGGGTGATCCGGCTTCTCAATTCATCCACCTTCGTGGTAAGCCGGGTACGGTCCATATCTGCCTCCCATTCCGCAATGCGGAAGGCCACCTTCGCCTGACGAGCACGGCTCCGCTGCGGGAAGAACAATATCGGGAACGAGACCCCTACCATCCATGAATTCAGGTGCTGCAGCGGAGCGATTTTCTGCTGTACATAGCCGACGGAAATCTCCGGGAAGAACTTGCTTCTTTCCACACGCATCCAACCTTTTTTCTCGGCTACCTGAGCCGAGAAGTAATTCAAATAATCGGTTGACAGCAGGGAAGCATTCATCTCTTCACAAGGCAGCACCGTCAAGGCCGTATCACCGGGTACGACAGGACTTCCGGCGTAGCAGGCCCAGGCAAAACGCTTTCCGGCCAGTTCCACTTCCTCGCAAGCCTGAATCCAACGGGTATGAATACCCGAAGCCAGTGTAGCAATCATGTTACGCTCTGTCAGGTCAATATCTCCCTGACGGTAACGCAAGTCGCCGCTTTCACGCAACTGCTCTGCCAGTTTCTCCTGTCCTTCGTAAAGACTGCGCAGGTGATATGCATACTGATAATACGCCCAGGCACGCTTCACCTCGGCTACAATCTCTTTTCTGACCAGGTTCCGGTAGTACTCGCCTTTCTGCGTCTGGGTATTGACCAGGGCATTGCGGTAGAACGGAGTCAGCAAAGAACCCAGCGACTGCTCCACAGAGAGTTCATGGTCTTTCCGGTACTCACCGTTCAACTGTCCCCAGGAATAACTGAACGAGGTATTGCCTCCGTCCCAGATCTCTCCCCGGGAAGCCTGTGCTTTCTCAATCTCCGCGGTAGCCATCATCAGACGAGGATGACGCTGCATCGCTATTTCCAGCGCCTCATCCAGTGAGACTTTCCGTACCGGCTCCTGAGCCTGAAGCCATCCGGTAGCACCAAACAGACAGCCCACTATCATCAGTCCCCTGCCCGACACACGCATCTTCTTCCAGGCCCGCGCATGCCGGATCCGGTTCACCAGCAAATAGAATACCGGCACGATAATCAATGTCATCACCGTTGACACAATCAGTCCCCCTATCACGACCGTAGCCAGCGGACGCTGTACCTCTGCCCCGGCCGAAGTAGCGATGGCCATCGGTACAAAGCCCAGCGAAGCCACCAGTCCCGTCAAGAATACCGGTCTCAGCAAATGCTTGCAACCGTTTGAAATGATCCGACTCGTACACATCTGATAAGTTCTTTCTTTACGTAAATCATTAAAATGGTTAATCATCAGGATACCGTTCAATACCGCCACACCGAACAGGGCGATGAAGCCCACACCGGCAGAAATACTGAACGGAAGTCCGCGCAGCCACAACGCCACGATGCCTCCAATCAGCGAAAGCGGTACAGTAGAAAATACCACAAGGGAATAAATCACGCTGCGGAAAGCGAAAAACAGCAACAGCAGGATCAGCAGCAAGGCTATCGGAATCACCACCGCCAAGGTATTGATGGCATTCTGCAGATTTTCAAACTGTCCGCCATACTCAAAATAATAACCCGGCTGCAGGCGTACGTTCTTATCGAGCGACTCTCTGATCTGTGCCACTACCTGACTGATATCCGCATCGCGGACATTCACTCCGATGACAATCCGTCGCTTCGTGGCATCGCGGTTAATCTGCAGAGGTCCGTTGACCAGGTCGATGCTGGCCACCTCACTCACCGGAATCTGAATGCCCTCACCGGTACGGACAAAAAGCTTGTCGATGTTCAAGTCGCGCACTTTCTCCCGGTCCAGACGCACCACCAGGTCGAAACGGCGTTCGTTCTCGAACACCACTCCAGCCACTTCCCCGGCATAGGCCGTACGGATAATCGTATTGAGTTCCTCGATATCAATTCCATAACGAGCAATTTTGCTCCGGTCGTAATGAATCAGCAACTGCGGAAGTCCCATGGCCTGTTCCACAATCACATCCGAAGCACCCGGAATCTGTTCCACGTAACGGGCCGCTTCCTGCGCCTTCGCATACAGTTCTTCCATGTTTTCGCCATAAAGTTTAATGGCAATGTCTGCCTTGGCTCCCGTCATCAGCTCATTGAAGCGCAACTGAATCGGCTGACTGAAATTGAACTCGGCTTCTGTAATGGACGACAGTGACTCCTTCATCTTCTCTACCATCTCTGCACGGCTCCGGGCCGAGGTCCACTCCTCGAAAGGCTTCATGACAATCATGATATCGGCATCCTCCACAGCCATCGGGTCGGTAGGAACCTCTGCCGTACCAATTTTGGCCACCACATGCTCGATTTCCGGAAAGTCACTCTTCAGCTTCTTCTCGGCCTTCAGTGATACCTCAATGCTCTTGCTCAACGAACTGCCCGCCGGCAAAGTCATCTGCATGGCAAAATCCCCCTCGTCGAGCGTCGGGATAAACTCAGCTCCCATACGAGTAAACAGCAGCAAGGCTCCCACCAGCAAAGCGAAAGAAACGGCCAGTGTTCCGGCCACCCGTTTCAGACAAAAATCCAATGCCCGTCTGTAGCCTTTTCCCAGTCAGTCAAAGAAACGGTCGGCCAACGTCGGTTTGGCAGAGACCGCCGGTTTCAGGAAGACCGAAGCCATCATCGGCACATATGTCAGCGAAAGCAGCAAGGCACCGATAATACAGAACACCAGCGTCTTGGCCATCGGTGTAAAATACTTTCCCTCGATTCCGTTCAAGGTCAGAATCGGGAAGAACACAATCAGAATAATCAATACGGCAAAGGTTGCACTCCGGACTACCTTTCCGGCTCCATGCGCCACCTCCACATTCATTTCCTCTCTGGAAAGCTTTCTTCCGGCCAGCGACCTGCCATAGAGGTGAGCCAGGATTCCTTCCAGAATCACAATCGAGCCGTCCACCACGATACCGAAGTCGATGGCCCCCAGACTCATCAGGTTGGCCGACACCCCGAAGATACGCATCATGACAAAACCGAACAACATGGCCAGCGGAATCACCGAAGCCACAATCAGTCCCGCCCTTACATTGCCCAGGAAGACAATCAGCACCAGAAACACAATCAAAGCCCCCTCAATCAGGTTGCGCACCACCGTCGAAATATTCCGGTTCACCAGTTCCGAACGGTTCAGGTACGGTTCCACGCTGACCCCTTCGGGCAACATTTTCTGCACGGCAGCTACCCGCTTCTCCAGTTCACGGGTCACCACATTCGCGTTGGCCCCTTTCAGCATCATTGCGATACCTCCCACACATTCTCCTTCACCGTCCTTGGTCATGGCACCGAAGCGCTTCGGCGCACCAAACTGCACCTTACCGATATCGCTCACATGCACCGGAATACCACCGCGGTTGGCTACCACCACCTGCTCGATGTCGCGGATATCCTTAATCATACCCTCCGAGCGGATGTAATAAGCCTTTTCCGATTTCTCAATGTAACTGCCACCCGTATTCTGGTTGTTCCGGTTCAATGCCGAGAATACCTCCCCAATCGTAATGTTCAGCGAGAACAAGGCGTCCGGATCGACCGCCACCTCATACTGCTTCAGATAACCTCCGAAACTGTTGATTTCCACAATTCCCGGAATACCCGACAACTGCCTTCTTACAATCCAGTCCTGGATGGTACGCAACTCCATGGCATCATACCGGTCCTCATAACCGGGAGCCACCTTCAGCACATACTGATAAATCTCTCCCAGTCCGGTGGTAATCGGCATCAGCTCGGGCGTACCCAGTTCGGCAGGAATCTCCACCGACTGAATCTGCTCATTGATCAACTGCCGGGCGTCGAGCACCGGAACATTTTCCTTAAACACTACCGTCACCAGCGAGAGTCCGAAACGGGATACCGACCGGATTTCTTCCACATTCATGATATTACTCATACTCACCTCGATGGGGAAAGTAATGAGCTGTTCCACTTCCTGCGGAGCCAGTGTAGGCGATACGGTCACAATCTGCACCTGATTGTTCGTAATATCCGGCACTGCATCAATGGGCAGTGTCAGCATGGAGTAGATGCCTCCTGCCAACAGCAGCAGGGTAGTCAGCACCACAAACATCTTTTTCCGGATAGAAAAGTCAACGATTTTCTTAAACATATTTTCTGCTCAGATTACTTAAATAATTACACAATCTTAATGGTACAAAGATAATCCGAGACGACATGCAGGTACCCAAGAAAAAGGTGAAGCGGAGAAAATGGGCGGTGAAATCGCCCAATCGGTCATTGAATGAAACGGTCTCCCTTTTCCACTGCCACGGCATCACCACTGCCCCTTCCTCCTGATCTTTCTGTGTATCCGGCGGGCAGACCGTACGTTCCGCCGTCAGACATAAGGAAGGCAAAAAAGAAAAGCTGCAAATTTCCAATCACCTGTCATGGAAACCTGCAGCTCAAAAATCATAAAAGAGGTACCTTACTCTCCGGCTTTCTCCTCCGGGACCGCTGTACGGCGCATGCTGAATTCACAACCGCAATACTGCTGATTATAAAAGTTGTACTCTTTGATAATCGCAATCCGCCGCTCACTCAGTCCACCCTTCCGCCAGTTCTGCCCCCACCAGCATACCTCCGGATAAGGCTCAACCGCATACTGACCGGCCGCATCAATCTGCTCCAGACTCTTCCAGCGCGAAGATGCCAGCGTCGTGGTGATTACCGTAAACCCATGCTCATGTGCATAACGGGCCGTATCGCGCAAGCGCATTTTAAAGCAGCGCAGGCAGCGGCCTCCCCGTTCGGGTTCGTTCTCCATTCCCTTCACTCCACACAGCCAGGCATCGTGTGCATAATCGGCATCCACAATGTCCAGTCCCAAAGACTGTGCATAACGCGTACACTCCTCCTTACGGATGAGATACTCCTCCAACGGGTAAATATTGGGATTGCAATAATAAATGGTCGGGCGCACCCCATGCTGCATCAGGCATTCGATAATGGCCGACGAACAAGGTGCACAACACGTATGGAGCAAGACCTCCTTGGCTCCTCCCGGTACCTTCAACTCAAATTTCTTCTTTTTCATCGTAATCAGTTTATTGATTCTCCGTCCTTCTCTCCCACCGCTATCGGCTTTCGCCGCGAAACAAAGGAAGCAAGAACTCCGGAACGTCCACTCCATGCTTACGGATTCCCTCCAGGCAGGACAAGGCCGCAGGAGTCAGGGTGAAATACATCTGGCGCTTATCCTTCTCTCCCAACTGGCGGATGAGCATTCCCCGCTTCTCCACGGCACTGATTACCTTGGAAGCGTGCGAAGAATTCAGTCCGGTGCGCTCCACAATGGTACTGGCCGTCACCGTCTCCTGTCCGATGCTGCAAAGCACCATCGCCTCGTTCAACGAAACCCCGTGCGTATCCATCAGTTGCGCCTCCAGCGCAGCCAGCGCCCGAAGCAAATCCCTCATTACACAAATACATTTTATCTTTTCCATCTTCTCTTCTTTCCCAAATATACCAACGGGTCCTACGTCCCGGATTGCAAAATTACAAAAAACAGTCCTACCGCACAAACGAATATCAGGAGACAGGTCAGACAACCGTACACAGTTTGTCTTCCTGCCTCCTTTTACTCTCTATATTTAATGGTCCACCTGTTGTGCCCCGTCGGCTGTCCGACTTACGGAAGGCCCGTACAGCCCTTTCACCTCGGAGCATTCCCGGCTGCCTGTCTTAACTACAGATTAAATAAACAGATTCACGTTCGCCTGGTCGGCACGGTCCATGTACGTAGCCACACCTCCTACCGATACATTATCGAGCAATTCCTCTTTTTTCACTCCCATCACATCCATCGACATCTGACAGGCAATAAATTCCACCCCGTTATCAATAGCCTGCTGACGGAGCGATTCCAGCGAGTCTACTCCCTTGCTCTTCATCAGATAACGCATCATACGCGAACCGATTCCTCCCATATTCATCTTCGAGAGTTTCAGTTTCAAGGAGCTGGAAGGCAACATCATTCCAAACATACGGCCGAAGATATCTTTCTCTACCTGAGGCTTATGTACCTTCTTGATGGCATTCAATCCCCAGAAAGTAAAGAAGATAGTCACTTTCTGTCCCGTAGCCGCCGCCCCGTTGGCCAGTACAAACGTTGCCAGTGCCTTATCCAGGTCGTCGCTGAAAAGGATAAACGTCTTGCCCTTTCCGCCTTCGCTCACCTTCACCGCTTCTGCCGCACAGGGAGTAGCCTTTTCAATCAATACCTTATACACTCCTGCACCTGCTTCACGGGCAATCAGCCGATTGCCGGTCGTACGGCACCATGCCTCCGCATCCCGAGGGAATCCAGCATCCGTAGCCTGAATCTCCAGGCGTTCTCCGGGTGCCAGTGCTTCCATGCTTTTCTTCAACTTCAGAATCGGTCCAGGACACTGAATGCCACAAGCATCTACCTTAACCACCTTCGCTTCCGAAGTCGTGCAAGCGCAAGACTCAGCCGTACAGTTCGTCATACCCTCACAGGCACTGCCCGGTTCCTCCATTTTATCACTCTCCTCCGGACGAGCCACCGGAGTTACCGCAGCCTTATAAGTCTTCAATCCCCCAATCAGGTTGCGTACCTCTGCATAACCGTTCTCTTTCAGAATATTCGAAGCCAGATAACCTCTCAGACCTACCCCGCAATAGAGATAGACCGGACGGTCGGACGGAATCTCACCCATCCGTTCGCGCAATTCATCCAGCGGCACATTCTTCGCACCCGGGATAGCTCCCAGTGCAAACTCATCTGCCGTACGGACATCCACCAGCGTTACCTTTGTCAGATCGGCCTGCTGCAGTTCGCGCCAGTACAGCGGAGTCATCTTTCCGCTCAGAATATTACCGGCCACATAACCCGATACGGCAACCGGATCCTTGGCCGATGAGAAAGGAGGTGCATATGCATGCTCCAGACGAGTCAGGTCCTCTACGGTACCGCCACGCTTAATTACCAGTGCATATTCATCAATCCGCTTGTCCACTCCATCGTATCCCACAATCTGCGCTCCATACAGACGGCCATTGTCAGGAGAGAAAGTAATCTTGATATCCATCTGCGAAGCACCCGGATAATATCCGGCATGCGATCCCGAATGAATGGTAGCCGACAGGTACGGAATCTCCATCTGCTTCAGTCTTTTCGCCGGCAGACCGGTAGAAGCTACCGTCTGGTCGAACACCTTTGCAATGGCCGTTCCGATAGAACCCTCGTATTTCACCTTGTTTCCAAACACGATATTATCGGCAACGATACGTGCCTGACGGTTGGCCGGACCAGCCAGAAAGTTCAACCAAGGCTTTCCGGTAACCGGATGCGGGAACTCAATCGCATCGCCCACGGCATATACCGCCTCATCCGAAGTCTGCAGGTACTCATTGACATAAATACCCTTCATTTCTCCCAGTCGCAGACCGGCCTCAGCTGCCAGACGGGTCTCCGCACGAACCCCGATGGAAAGAATCACCAAGTCAGCCTCCAGTTTGATACCCGAACGGAAATTCACCTTTACTCCGTCACCCGCTGTCTGTTCGAACGATTCCACAGCCTGTTCCAGGTAGAGCTTCACTCCCTTCTGCTGCAAATGCTCATGCACCAGTGCAGCCATCGAATAATCAATCGGTCCCATTACCTGATTGGCCATCTCTACCACAGCCACTTCGGCACCGGCATGATGGAGGTTCTCAGCCATTTCCAGACCGATAAATCCACCTCCTACAATCACCGCCCGCTTCACGGCATGCTGTTCCATGTACGACTTGATACGGTCCGTATCCGCCACATTACGCAGGGTGAAAATTCCCTTGCTGTCAATTCCCGGAAGAGGCGGACGCACCGGAGATGCCCCAGGAGAAAGCAACAGTTTGTCATATCCCTCCGTATACACCTTACCGTCCGAAGTACGGACCGTTACCTTACGCGCTGCCGTATCAATGGCAGTCACTTCCGAATGCGTACGTACATCGATGTTAAACCGCTTGCCGAAAGCTTCCGGAGTCTGCACGAACAAACGGTCGCGCTCGGTAATCACTCCCCCCAGGTAATAAGGCAAACCGCAATTGGCATACGAGATGTAAGCCCCTTTCTCAAAAAGAACGATTTCTGCCTTCTCTGTGTTTCTACGAATTCTGGCTGCTGCAGTAGCTCCACCGGCTACCCCTCCAACGATAAGCACCTTCATAATCTGTCTGTTTTATATTCTTTAATACTGTTTTTTCTTACTGATAATTTCTTTAAATATTATTTTCCATTGGAAAACATTGCAAAGAAATATCTTTTCCGTCGAAAAATAAAATTTCCAATGGAAAATATTTCCGTTTTAAGTTTTATTAAAGAATTCCGCTGTTTATTCCGGCAGAGTCACAGATTCAGACAGATTCAGGCAGAATCCGGCAGAGTCAAACTGAGTCAGACAGAATCCGGCAAAATCAGACAGAATCAGACAGACTCAGTGGTACAAGTGGTACAGGCAATAGACGAGCAAAAACACGCTGAGCACACAAAAAAGTACACTGAGCACATGCAGAAAATTATCGCACACGCTGAAAAGCAATGCGCGGCGTCCCGTTTGCGACATAGATAATGCCACAGCGATGGAATCCCCGTTTCTCAAGCAAATGCTGCATAACCTTATTGTCGGCATGGGTATCAACCCGCAGATTGGCACACCTGGCCTCAGCCCAATCCAGACAGGTATCGAAAACTCCTTTACCTGTTCCGTCCGATGCCAGCCGATGAATGACGGCATAGGGGGCGTCGTTCAACCATTCTCCCTGTTCGATGCGGGCATAATTCGGATCTTCTCCTTCAATATAGCAGAAGGTTCCGAAAAGATGTGGCTGTACCTCTCCCTCTCGAGATGTCTTTTCCATCACATAGCAATGCCCCTCCTCTATTTCCCGAGAAATCAATTCCCGCTGCGGATAACCATTAATCCACTGATTAGGGTTTCCCGTTGCCTGCATGAACCGACGGGCTACTTCAAAAATCTGCATCAGCTTGTCCAGATCGGCAAACTGTGCCAACCGTATATTAATTGCTGTTTCCTCCATAAACTTATCTGATTTTACAATAAATCGTCAATGACCGACCAAAAATAGCTGTTTTTCCGAAAAAAACAGCAGAAAATCCTCAAGATTTAAAATGTTATTATATCTTTGCACGCGAATCGGAAATCGCAATGACTGCGATGTTGCAAACAAGGGGCATTAGCTCATCTGGCTAGAGCGCGACACTGGCAGTGTCGAGGTGGCGAGTTCGAGTCTCGCATGCTCCACATGAAACCGTTAACTATCAAATAGTTAGCGGTTTTCTTTTTAAGGGGAATAAGGAAGGAATACGACCTCTTTGAGAGTGAATTCCCCTATTTTGTTCCCCAAAATTGTTCCCTCATTTTTCGATAAACCGCTGATAATGAGGGAAAACTTCGACACTGATGAGCCAACAGTTTTTCCCTGAAGAATTGAATGGAAGATTCTTCCTGAAAACCCCTAAAAGTAAGAAAGCAACTCCACTATTCTTTGCCGTAAGAATAAAAGGAAAATCGCATAAATTTACCCTAGGTACAAAAGTGTATCCCCAACAGTGGAACCAACTTCTTCAAAAAGCATACATCAGTCCAATATTAAGCAACTTGGACAACCCCAATAATGCCATCACCAATCCAAAAATAGAAGACACTACCAAAATCCACCGTCTTTACCCAACAAGGGATTACCCGCTTTTAGCTGTTCAATTGCCTTGTTCTTGAAACTCTCAAAATCAAATTCTTTTTTCATAAAAAAACTGTGTTAGCAAAGTTAATATTTTATTCTTTGCTGACACAGTTTAATTTACATCCTCATTTTGCCAAAAAAATTATGTGTCATTAATGACTTCTTAAAAACTGAAGCTGGTCATCGCAACTATTAATTTCATTCCTCATATCACGGATCATTTGTTTATAATAAGAGGAATTAGGGTCTTTACTCAATTGTTCCTCGTACTGATTAAGCCTTCTTACAGCATCAGACCGTCTATTTTCCCAATATGCTATCTTTGACGAATTATTAGAAGTTGTACCTTTTGATGAAGAAGTACTTGAAGGAACTACATATCCTCCACCAACATTACCGCTTCCAGAAGATGATGAAGGAGAGGATGCTTTTAACAATGAGTTTGCAAAAATATTCAGAATACCAAGCATAAATTCCGTACGCTGCTGTTGAGCCTGAAGTGCAGCTTCTCGTTGACGTTTTATTTCATCTTGTTTTATTTTCTCAAGTTTCAATATTGCATCATTGTATCTTTTATTTAATTTAGGTAAATCTTCGATATGTGAATTACATATACTGATATGAGTGTCAGCTTGCTCCTTGAATGTTTCATCTTCTTTTAAATAGGCCTTCAACAAATTAATAGCAGCTAAGTATTGCTTTTTAGAAAGTTCCAAATCAAATGTAGAACCCTGTTCTATTGAAAATTCATACATTGAGAACTGATTATTCTCAATATATTCAGATAGCATACTTGCTCCAATGCTATTTTTAAGTCCTAAGTTAAATAACGAAACTCCAGAATAAAACTTACTCCAAGGCTGATTGATACCTTCTTTAGAGTAATACTCTACAACTTCACCGTATTTTTTCTGTTCAAAAAGCTCCTCTCCTTTATCTCGGTATTTGCCGTTTAAACTATCTTCTGTATATTCTTCGAATCTACCAAGCTCTGTTTTCTTTACAAGCCATATATATTTAATGCCTTTTCCAATTTCATATTTATGATCAATAGTAATACCATTGAATATACAAGGCAAAGGCTTCAACATACCATTCAAAGTAATAGCTCCTTCTACCTCTATGCCATTCTCATTTTTCTTAGAGAATGTGCACATTTGGATTTTTACCAATTCATTTAATTTAGATTCATCTTTAGGCTCATATAAACCGCCAATGATAGTTCATATAAAGATACCACATCGGTACAGTATAGGTGTTAAATTGAAAAGGTATAAGAGCAATATTCTTGATTGCGTCACTAAACGTTTGTGATGCATCTGCCGGAGCATAAGCAAAAACTTCAGATATAAAACCTTGTGGCAGTCCAAGAAAACCAGTCACCCATGGAAAAAGATTGTATAACACTGACCACAATAGAAATGGAACGGCTATTCTGAGCAGTCTTTTCTTATAGAAACCTTCAAAAGACATTTTCACAGGCAGTAATAATATGCCTGTAGTCATGACAAATAAAGGTACACAGGGTCTAAGAAAAGATCCGTAAATACTTCCCCATAAATTAAATTCTGGATTTGAGCGAGCCTCTGGAGAAACATTAAACGGATCGGAGCAGTGAATACATATAACCATAAATATGGCACACATTCTTAGAATATCAAGCCAAATGATTCTAGTAGATTGAGTTGAGTTTTTTTGTGACATAACTTTGTTCTTATTAAGTTCTGCCACAAAGCTAAACTATTATATAGTATTATGCAAAACAGCTGCTACAGTAAACTATCATTTCTTTAATTACTTAATATTCTTTCTTAATTTCCATAATGTAACCAGAGAAATTCCAAGATAAGAAGCGATATACCCCAAGTTAACCCGTTGAAATAATTCTGGATTTTTGGAATACAAATCACTGTATCTTTCCTCGGATGACATATACAAACGATATATCAGTCTTCTTTCCATTTCAACAAATGCTTTTTGATGCAACAATCTCATCCAATTTTAATATTTCAATATAAGAAAGACAGAGTTTTTCTAAATCTGATATTTTAATATAGTAAAGCAACGAGTCTTCAAGAGTCTGTACTCTTTCATTTTCAGACCCTTCGGTTTTACCATAAAAACTATTGGTGGAGAACACTAATTCACCTTCTTTGCTAAACCACGATATAACCTCTTTTTCTTTAATAATATTGCAGGAACGAGCTATTCCTTTTTCAATTAAATGTACATTATCGTCTCTAATAAGTGGCTTTATTAATATTGTTTTTTTAGTTTATATGAAAGTTTTACTCATAAACGGAAGCCGAAGCAAAGAACAGTAATACATAAAATATCAAGACAGTTGGAGAAACATGGTATTGAATCTGAAATTGTATGGATCGGGGTAAAAGCTGTACAAGGTTGTATCACCTGTTACCAATGTGTATCCAAGGGACAATGTGCATTCAACGATGCCTTATATCAGACAGTAAGAGAAAGACTTAAAGAGTCTGATGCCCTTATCGTTGGCTCACCTACCTATTACGGAGGTCCTAATGGTTCTTTATGCACTTTGCTCGACAGATTGTTTTTTTCCTGCAAACAGGATCTCGTGAATAAAGTCTGGTCATCTGTTGCCGTATGCCGCCGCGGAGGAGCAAGCACCACTTTCCATAGAGATTTCGAATTTCTGTCAGTTTCTACAACACCCCAACAAATTGAAGAATGCAGCGTAAAAGACCTGGAGAGTTTTACAGACCGGTGTATTTTTATCTTTAATAATCAAATTTCCAGCTAAAGCCATCTGTCGTACAATAAATCTTTGTAACTTTAAACTTCGAGAGCATCGTACGAATCATTTTAATATCAAAATTGAGTACTACAGCCTCAGCACTATTATTGTTATATTGCTAATAATCAAGAAAATATTAGTTATTATATCGAACTCACATAAACGAATACAACAAGAAACATTTAAAGCACTATGAAAAAAGTAAATCTTTTATTATCGGCCTTGTTTATCAGCCTGGCCAGTTTTGCCCAGGAATCATTATGGGGAGGACAAGATATCGTTTCTCCCGAAATACACCCCGACAATACAGTGACTTTCCGCTTTCATGCTCCAAAAGCCATTCAAGTGAAGGTAACAGGCGACTTCCTGCCTACCTCAAAAATAGATACTCCTTTCGGCAAGGCGGATGCACCGGGAGAGGTTCTGCTGAAAGAGGGGAAAAACGGTGTCTGGGAATATACCACTCCCAATCCATTGCCTTCCGAACTTTACAATTATTCGTTTATCGTAGACGGCCTGAAGGTAACAGACCCCAACAATGTGTATGTAAGCCGTGACGTGGCCTCGGTGTTCAATATCTTCATCGTCAAGGGAGAGCCGGGAGACTTGTACAGTGTAAACAAGGTTCCTCACGGTACCGTGACCAAACGCTGGTACCACAGTAAAGCCTTGGGATATGACCGCCGGTTGACCGTCTATACTCCTGCAGGCTATGAAGACAGCAACAAACGTTATCCCGTACTGTACCTGCTTCATGGAATGGGCGGTGACGAGGAAGCATGGACTACCTTGGGGAGAACCGCACAGATCATGGATAATCTTATCGCACAAGGGAAAGCAGAACCGATGATTGTGGTCATGCCTAACGGCAATGTGGACCAGGAAGCCGCACCGGGAGAATCTTCATTGGGAATGTATAAGCCTACCATGAATCTCCCCAGGACAATGGAAGGAACGATGGAAACCACTTTCCCGGAAATCATGAACTTCATTGAAAAGAACTACCGGGTAGAAAAGAAAAAGTCAAGCCGTGCGATAGCTGGTCTCTCCATGGGAGGCTATCATTCGCTCCATATCTCCAAAGCCTACCCGGACAAGTTCGACTATGTGGGACTTTTCTCGGCTGCAATACTTCCCGACAAGGGCAAAGACGCTGAGATTTACAAGAACATGGAAGAAAAACTGGCCAAACAGTTTGATAATGCTCCCAAACTTTACTGGGTTGCTATCGGCAAGACTGACTTTCTGTACGATGCCAATGTGGAATACCGGAAATTACTCGACAAGCATCATTATAAATATGTATACAGGGAAAGCGACGGCGGACATATCTGGCGCAACTGGCGAATATATCTGTCCGAGTTTGCTACTATGATTTTCAAATAAGAGGACGGTCCGCTACTAACTTTTAATACAAGAGCCCAATCATCGTATATCAATGCATTACAATGATTGGGCTCTTATTTATTTTTGTCCGAAGGAATCAGAAAATTCAATTAAGGAATATCCTCTGAAAAGCGTTCTTTCCATTTTTTCCCGCACCTGCAGACATAAGTGGAAAAACTTCCGTTAATTGGTGCAGGCAACCTGTTTCATAAAATCCTTTCCGCCGTGAATTTATTAATCAACGGCTCGGATTAATAAATCCGCGATGGAAATCCAATGAACCGCACTGCAGATTCTTTTTTCTTTCAGTGAACGTTCTCTTTCGGACGGTTGCCGTTTCACAAATTTTCCTTTACGGGCTCAATTATCCAGGATATCATTCACAGACAGACCAGAAAGTCATATTAAACGCACTGCCGGTCTGCTATACCACCGCAGCTGTCTTGATAATATTCTCGCGGAACTCCTTGGGAGAAACCCCGAAATTCCTCTTCACATACTTTCCGAAAAACGACAGATTGGCAAAGTTCAACTCATTGGCTATCTCCTTAATACTCTTATTCGGACATTTCAGCAAGTATTCGATGTCACGCTTCACATATTGCGTAATCACCTCCGAAGCCGTTTTCCCGCACGTTTCCTTGCAAATTGAAGAAAGGTATTTCGGCGTTACGAAAAGTCTCTCGGCATAATAAGCCACCGAACGGTCTTTAGGATAGGAATGCGACAGCAGATCGATAAAGGAAGAGAAAAGATTGTCCGCAGAATTGTATCTGGGAGGGTTTATCTTGATATGCTTTTCCATCGAATCATGAAATTCATACATAAAGGCTATCAGAAGAGCATCAATCAATTCTTTCCGATGTTCATGAGGTTCGGATTCCAGTTTCGACTTAATCAGGTCAAAATATTGCAGGAACAACCGACATTCCTTGTCATCCAGGGAAAGAATCGAATTATCTTCCACAAAAAGCTTTACCTTCCAGTTATTGGCTGAAATCACAAATATTTGCTGAATGTAATCGGGTGACAGACAAAAGCCACAGCAATTAAAGTACATGTCTACCATGCTGTGTTCCACAATCATCTCCGGATGACATATCAGTACGTTGTGCCGGGCCAAAGTATACATTTTATTGTTTATACTCAGTGAGGCCTTCCCCTCCAGGCACAACATCACAATATACCACTCAACCTTTACAAGAGAAGAACTGAATTTCTTCACCTCGCTTATCTGATTGAACAAGATCATCCTGTCATCTCTATAAGCAATATTCTTGTCTTCAATGTATCTCTCTATTTCCATACGTATCCTTTTTTTGGTATTCCGTTAGAGCAAATCTTTCCGTCTGCAAATGAAACAAATCTTTTCCGATTCGTAATAGTCTGTATTACTGCGTTTGTGTTCCGTTTTTCCGATTTTGAAAACGGCTGGAAAAACAGGACACTTCTGCGGAATTTTGTATGCCCGTCTTATTCATCGTTACTCGTTTCTTTGCACGAAAAATCAACGGGCCGGCTCCTCTCCCCGACGAACAGGCATTGAGCGTACGGGAAAAAGAGCAGACACTGACTGAAAAAATAAATCAATCATATAATATAAACCATTATGAACTACAGACAATTATTTATCCCAGCAGCGTTTTTATTTCTTCTTGCAAGCTGCGGCAGGTCGGAACAAGGTGCACAGGAACTTCTTCCGGTAAAAGTCAGGACAGAAAAGATCATGCCTTCCGGAGCCAATGCCACTTCCTTTTATTCGGGAACCGTGGAAGAAGAGAACACCTCCGCACTGAGTTTCTCCGTGATGGGAACGGTAAAGACTGTCAATGCCAGTATCGGGATGCCTGTAAGAAAAGGACAACTGCTGGCAACGGTGGATGAAACGGCCATCAGAAGCTCGTACAATGCAGCCAAGGCTTCATTGGCGCAGGCAGAAGATGCGTACGAACGAATGAAGAAAGTATACGATAAAGGAAGTTTGCCCGAAATCAAATGGATTGAAATCCAGAGCAAGCTCCAGCAGGCACGTTCCATGGAAGAAATGGCGCGCAAGAATCTTTCGGACTGCAAGTTGTATGCGCCTTTCTCCGGTGTGGTTTCAGGAAAAGAGATCGAGATAGGACAGAATGTAACGCCGGGAGTCCCGGTGATTCATATCGTCAGCGGGAAAAATGCGAATGTGAAGATTTCAGTCCCCGAAAACGAAATCTACAAGGTACACAAAGGACAGAAGGCTCTCATCATCGTTCCTGCACTGGACAATCTGACCCTGTCGGGGGAAGTGGCCGAGAAAGGCGTTCAGGCCAATCCGCTGTCACGCTCGTATGAAGTCAAACTGAGAATCCGCTCACTGGCAGATGCCACGGAGCAGCCTTCCCCTACCCCGGCCTCATCCCAGGCGGAAGACACATCGGCAAGCAGCCGTCCATCGGCCGGATACGGACTCAATGACGTCATGCCGGGAATGATTACCGAAGTGGCACTGACGGGACCGGACGACAGGCAACAGGTGATGGTACCTGCGGACATTCTTCAGCTCGATGAATGCAATCAGTATTTTGTCTGGCTCAAGAAAGACAACAAAGCGGTAAAACAGACCGTACAGTGCGGTGAGTTTACCGCCAAAGGTGTGGTGATCCTGTCCGGAATCCACATCGGAGACGAGATAATCACCCAGGGACAGCAAAAAGTATGCGAAGGTACTCCGGTATGCTGAAACACCGGCTGCCGGCACCTGCCGTGACGGCAACACTGCGACCAACAAACAAATAATTTTTTCATCATTTTTATGCCCGGATCCGGTACCCTCCGGATACCGGAACCAGGCAAAATATACCCACAAAGATGAACACCCAAAAACGTAATATAGTAGAATGGGCCATGCACTATCGCCAGATTATCATACTGGTTACCTGCTGCCTTGTTGCATTCGGCATCTACAGCCTGCCGCAAATGCAGAAAAATGAATTTCCCGATTTCACCATCCGTCAGGGTATCGTGATTGCCGCTGCACCGGGAACTCCATCCGACGAGATGGTGGAACAGGTCACGAAACCTCTGGAGGATTACATCTTCACTTTCAAGGAGGTGAAAAAGGAAAAGACATTCTCCACCACGCGCGACGGAATGGTATTCATACAAGTCGAACTGATTGACGAGCTTACCAACAAGGACGAATTCTGGAGCAAGTTCAAACACGGAGTAGCCGGCTTCAAGTCGCAGCTTCCCTCCAATGTAGTGGCCGTACAGGTCATGGATGATTTTGGAGATACCTCTGCCCTGCTCATCGCCATGGAGAGTAAGGACAAGACCTACCGTGAATTGTCCGACTATATGGACGATTTCAAGGAACGGCTCCGACGGATCAGCAGCGTGGGACGTCTGACCGTTTCCGGGGAAAGAAGCGAGCAGATATCCGTATATCTTGACTCCGAACGTCTTTCGCGCTACGGACTTAACGAGCAGGTCATTGCGGGACAGTTGTTCTCAAAGGGATTTGTGACGACCGGAGGCAGAATACAGACTCCGGAATACGTGCTTCCGATTCATGTGGAGAAATCGTATAACACGGTGTACGACGTACAGCAGCAGATAGTCTATTCCGATCCGTCGGGCAATGTAGTCCGTCTGAAAGACATCGCTACCGTGGTCAAAGAGTACCCTCATGCCGACAGTTATATCAAGAACAACGGAACGAAGTGCATCTTGCTGAGCGTGGAAATGAAGAAAGGCAAAAACATCGTCCAGATGGGAGAAGAAGTAAATGCTGTCATCAAGGAGTTCAAGTCGGAGCTCCCCTCTGAAGTCGGCATGAATCTTGTAACCAATCAGGCACAGGTAGTAGCCGGCAGTGTGGACAACTTCCTGCACGAACTGCTGATTGCCATCGTGGCGGTAGTGGTGGTGGTCATGCTGTTGCTGCCCGTAAAGGTAGCTCTGGTAGCCGCCTCCACCATCCCGATTACCATCTTCATCTCTCTGGGACTGTTCTATGCCTTCGGCATCGAACTCAACACGGTGACCCTGGCGGCCCTGATTGTCACCCTCGGAATGATTGTCGACAATTCCATTGTCATCATAGACAGTTACCTTGAAAAGATTGGCGAAGGGATGTCGCGCTGGCACGCCTCCATATACAGTGCCACACATTTCTTCAAATCCATATTTTCGGCTACACTCGCCATCAGCATCACGTTCTTCCCGTTCCTGATTGTGATACCAGGTATGATTCACGACTTCCTGCTGAGCTTCCCGTGGGCCATATCGCTGATACTGGGTATCTCACTGCTGGTAGCCATGCTTCTGGTACCGTTCATGCAGTTCTGGTTTATCCGCCAGCCCATCCCGGAGGAAAAGAAAGGATTCTCATTCATGGATGTCCTGCAGCGTTTCTACAACAAGGTGCTTGACGCCTGCTTTGCTCATCCGTATGTCACGATGGGAGCCGGTCTGGCTTCGGTAGTCATCGGTATCTTCCTGATGGGCAAGCTCCCGCAGAAACTCATGCCGGTAGCCGACCGCGACCAGTTTGCCATCGAAATCTATCTGCCTACGGGCACGGCCGTCGAGAAAACCGCCGTCGTGGCCGACAGCATGGAAAGTATCCTGAAGAAAGACCCCCGTGTGGTTTCCGTAACCTCTTTCATCGGCTGTTCTTCTCCCCGCTTTCATACGGCCTATGCCCCACAGTTGGGCGGCACCAATTATTCCCAGCTGATTGTCAATACCCTTGGCAATGCAGAGACGGTGGAACTGCTCGATGAATATGCCCCCAAATACACGGATGCCTTCCCGGGAGCAAGAGTCAGATTCAAGCAGATCAGTTTCAGTCAGGCGGTTTATCCCATCGAACTGCGTCTCAGCGGAAACAACCTGGACAGTCTGAAGCAGGCAGCCTCGGCTTACTTGCAGCTGTTGCGCAGTCTGCCCGAAACCGAACTGGCTCAAACGAATTTCAGTGAACCGCAGACGGCTGCCAAGGTTGTCCTGAAAGAGGATGAGGCTTCACGTCTCGGCATCAACAATGTGCAGCTGGAGACGACCCTGGCTATGCGTTACGGAAACGGCATTCCCGTAGCCACTGTCTGGGAAGGAGACTACAGCATCCCTGTGACAATCAAATCGGAGAAATCGGACCAGGCGGCGTATTCGGACTTGCAGGATGAACTGATTCCGGCATCGGCGGGACTGGCTCACGTTCCTCTTCGCCAGATTGCGGACATCGTTCCCAGCGTGAAGGACGGACAGATTGTCCGGCGCAACGGGGTATATACTATCACTGTGATGTCGGACGTACGGCGGGGAGTGAACGTAACGGCCCTGACCTCCCGCCTGAAGGAGAAGCTGCAGGCAATTCCTCTTCCACAGGGAGTAACCCTTGCCTATGGAGGAGACGATGAACAGGACAATGAAAACCTGCCGCCGATCATGTCGGCTCTGGCCATCGCTGCCTTCATCATCTTTTTCATTCTGCTGGCACACTTCAAGCGCATCAGCATTGCCCTGCTGATTTTCCTGAGCATGACGCTCTGTCTGTTCGGTACTGCTGTCGGAGTGCTGATACAGGGAGTGGACTTCGGTATGACGTGTACACTGGGTATCATCAGTCTGATGGGAATCATCGTCCGCAACGGAATCATTATGATAGACTATGCAGAAGAATTGCGGAGTACCGAAAAACTGTGCGTGCGGGATGCCATCTATCACTCTGCCGCCGGCGTATGCGTCCGATTTTCCTGACTTCTGCGGCTGCCTCCATGGGAGTAATTCCGATGATTATCGGAAAAAGCGGATTGTGGATGCCGATGGGAACGGTAATCTGCTACGGCACGCTCATTACCATGATCTTCCTCCTGACAGTGCTCCCGGTAGCCTATATGCTCATGTTCCGCGGCAGCACCCGGAAACGTGCCCGGATGGAGGCTCTGGAGAAAATGTAGCCGTTTTCTTCCTGTCCTTACAGAATAGGACACCAGTATTTAAAGTATAAAGTATAATGTTGCAACAGTATGATACACAAAAATAATTACAGAAACAGGATCTTGTTCCTGTCAATGATGTTTGCATGCGGACTGCCGTCTATGGGACAGCAGCAGACATTTACCCTCGACGAATGTATCGAATCGGCTTTGAGAAACAACGTCCGCATCAAGAATGCAGAAAATGAACTGAAGATGGCCGAACAGGACAAAAAGGAAGCCTTTACCAAATATTTCCCCAATATTTCTGCGGCCGGAAGCGGATTCATTGCCAATGAACCTCTGGTAGACATGCAGTTGTCTCCGGAAGCAAGGATGGCCATGCTCAAAGACGGAATGATAGGAGGCGTGTCGGCCGCATTGCCTCTGTTCACCGGCGGACAAATTGTAAACGGCAACAGACTGGCGAAAGTGGGAGTAGAAGTAAAGCAGATACAAAAGGCGATGACCCACGATGAGGTCATCCTTACCACGGAGAAATATTTCTGGCAGATTGTGACGCTCAAAGAAAAGATAAAGACATTATCGGTTGTCGAGAACCAGCTGAAAAGGATTTATGAGGATGTAAAAAGTGCCGAAGAAGCGGGTCTTGTCACCCGGAACGACCTGTTGCAGGTGCAGCTGAAACAGAATGAGACATACAGTGCCAGGATACAGGTAGAAAACGCATTGTCGGTATCCAAAAAACTGCTCGGACAATACACCGGACTGCCTTCGGACAGCCTGGATGTGGCCTTCGTAATCAGTGAGGAGCTACCCGAACGGCCCGATATCCTATTGTGCAATCACGAGGAAGCCATCGGAAGGACCCACGAATACCAAATGCTGCAACAGAATGTCCAGGCCAGCCGCCTGCAATACAAAATGTCCATCGGTAAAAACCTGCCGACGATTGCAATAGGCGGAGGATTCGTATACGACAATTTCCTGATGGGACAAGACCAGGCGTTCGGAGTCGGCTTCGCCACCCTGACGGTTCCTCTGTCGGGATGGTGGGGAGGAAGTCATTCCATCAAGAAACAAAAGCTTCAGGTGAGAATCGCCGAGAACCAGCTGGAAGACAACAAAGAGTTGCTTGCCATCGGCATGCAGAATGCCTGGAACGGACTCAACGATGCCTACAAACAGATAGAGGTCGCACACCTGTCCATCGAACAGTCGGCCGAAAACCTGAGACTGAGTTCCGACTACTATTCGGCAGGAACATCCACGATGAGTGAACTGCTCGATGCACAGACATTGTACCAGCAGAGCCGGGATAAATACGTAGAGGCTTTTACCAACTACGAACTCAAGAAACGGGAATACCTGCAGGCCACAGGAAGATGAGGTAAATCGGTCATTCAAGCCCACCGGAAGAGGGAGCGGGTCTTTTCGCGCGGACCCACCCTCGACCGGCGGGTTTTTCATTTTTCAGGAACGCATGCACCGCATGTATCCCCTGCGGGCACTGAAACATCAGTTGCATATCCAATTGTATTTATTTACCTAAATACATAAGGTAAGTTTCTTAATATCAGACATAAGCGGAATAAAAACCCGTCACAAATCACTACATTCCGGAAAGTATTCTTCCTAAAAGCACAGATAGCGGAACCTCTTCCAAAAATTCCGGTCTCTCACCCAAAGACAGTCACACAAACCGTTAGTCAGCAGCCATTTACACCCACACAAAAAGACATGACTTTTAAAAACCAAGCCCCAGTTAAGCAGAAAACAGTTATATATAAGAATACATTTCATTATATTTCAATAGAAGCAATCAATAAACTTAAAAATATTTAATTCAACAGTAGTTATAATAAAAATATTAACTATTGATTATTTTTTTCATACTTTTACGCCGAGATAAACACACAAAAAACAAACTATTTATTAATTGAACGTTATTGTACGAAACTGACAGACGTTTGTCATTAGCGTTCTTAACTTATTGTTCACATCTATGATAAACATCTCAAAAAAGGCTGGTACCCTGCTCCTACTGGGCGGCATGGTTTCGGGTACAGTCGCCGCTGCAACCGGAATCGGTTTCGGCAAGACCGGAGTGATGCAACAAAGCAGCTCATGTAAAGGTATTGTAAAAGATGCACTCGGAGAAACGATTATCGGTGCATCTGTAGTAGTGAAAGGAACCAACAACGGAACCATTACCGGAATGGATGGCGAATTTGAACTGCCCAATGTGGAAAAGGGCGCAATCATCCAGATTTCCTTTGTAGGCTATTCCACTCAGGAAGTAGTGTGGAAAGGAGAGCCGATCCGTATCACCATGAAAGAGGATACGAAAACCTTAAAAGAGGTAGTGGTTGTAGGTTATGCTACGGTAAAGAAGGAGAACCTTACTGGAGCGGTTTCTGCAGTAGACGACAAGGTGCTGGCAGACAGACCGATTGTCAACCTGGGACAGGGCTTGCAGGGAACGATACCGAACTTGAATGTCACCACCAGTTCGCAGCCCGGAAAAGGATCGAGCTTCAATGTCAGAGGGGCGACTTCTATCAACGGAGGGTCTCCGCTGGTGCTGGTAGACGGAGTGGAAATGGACCCCAACCTGATTAACCCACAAGATGTGGCCAGTGTATCCGTACTGAAAGATGCTGCTTCGGCATCCATATACGGAGCAAGAGCCGCATACGGAGTTATCCTGATCACCACCAAAGGCGGTAAGAAGAACATGCCTACACAGATCTCACTGGATGCATCGGTCTCATTCAACAGTCCTACCACACGCCCCAGCTACATGAACTCCATGCAATATGCTACCTGGATGAATACCGCGGGCATGAACACCAAGGGAAAGAACATTTTCAGCCAGGAGGAAATGGAGCACATCGAAGCCTACTTCAATGATCCGGTAAACAACTCTCCGGTCTTCATCGCTACCGACCCCGACAGCTGGCAGTATCAGAACTGTCAGGCCGGAAAGTATGCGTATGTGGGAAACACCGACTGGATGAAGGAAATGTACAAAAAGAATTATCCGCTGCAGAAATACAATGTCAACATTAATGGCGGTGGAGAAAAGGCAACCTACTATACTTCTGTGGGATATACCGACCAGGGCTCACTGTTGAGATACGGCAATGAGGGATTCCGCAAGTTCAATGTCATGAATACCATCAGCTATGACATCAAGGACTGGTTGAACGTATCGGTGAAATCGAGCTTCATCAGGACGGAACTGGACGGAATCACTCAGGACAATGCTCATGGAGCCATGTGGATTGGAAGCGATACGCAGCCCCTTATGCCGGTGAAACATCCTGACGGACACTGGTCGGGACAGGGAAATTATACCAATTTCGCGGCTGTACTGGAAGAAGGGGGTAGCCGAAGAACGGTAAAGGATGACTTCTGGAATACCCTGGCTGTCAAGCTGAAGCCTTTTGACGGACTTACCATCAATATGGATTATACCTTCAATTATTACTCTGAACACAACAAGAATCATGTCCGCTCTTTCGATGAGTATGGAGCAGACGGCAAATTCCTGCAGACTTTCCAATGGACCAATCCCAACTCGGTATACGAGGGACAGAACAATGATACTTACAATGCATTCAACCTGTTCGGTGATTACGAAAAGACGCTGGGCAAGCATTATTTCAAGGTGATGCTGGGATTCAACCAGGAAACCAAGCACACCCGGTTTTTCTCGGCCAGCCGTGAGGAGCTCATCTCAAACAACTTGCCTTCAATGAGCAATGCCACAGGAGAAAAGTACGTTTCAAATGCAGATGACAGTTGGGCGACACGCAGTGGATTTTTCCGTGTCAATTATGCTTTTGCCGACAAGTATCTCCTGGAAGTAAACGGACGTTACGACTTGTCATCGAAATTTCCGAAGAACAACCGTTCTGTCTTCAGTCCTTCTTTCTCCTTGGGATGGAAACTCTCTGAAGAATCGTGGATAAAGAATCCTACCAACGGATTCTTCGACGAACTCAAGATAAGAGCGTCTTACGGTAGTCTTGCCAATCAGGCGCTCGACAATGGATGGTACTCTTATATCTCCAACTACGGTTCGGGAACAATGAACTATCTGCTGGGTGGTAAAAGGGAACAGTTTGTGCAGCCCGGTAAGCTGGTCAATCCGATCGTTACGTGGGAAAAGGTTACTCAGTGGGACCTGGGACTTGACTTTGCCATACTGGACAGCCGCCTGAAGGGAACATTCGACTATTACCAGCGTGCCACTACCGGTATGCTGAGTGCCGGCAAACTGTTGCCTAATATTCTGGGTATTGCAGAGCCGGAAGAAAATGCGGCCAATCTGGTTACCAGGGGTTGGGAACTTGCCCTTACCTGGAACGACCAGCTTGCGAATGGGTTGCATTACAGTGTAGGATTCAACCTGTCCGACTCGCGTGCGGAGATTACCAAATACGATAATCCTTCCAAATCTCTGTCGGCTCAATATTACGAAGGCATGATCTTAGGTGAAATCTGGGGATATGAATCCAGACTGTTCCAGAGTGCTGACGAAATCGCACAGGCTCCAGACCAGTCGAAGCTGGATGGCGCTATCGACAAAAAACCGGGAGACATCCAGTTCATTGACCTCAATCACGACGGCGTGGTAGACTATGGAAAGAATACCGTAGACGATTCTGGAGACAAGAAAATCATCGGTAATGAAAATGCCCGGTTCAGATATGGCTTCAATGTATCGGCCGACTGGAAAGGGTTCGATCTGGGTATTTTCTTCCAGGGAGTCGGCAAACGCGACCTGCGGCTGCCGGGATCGTTCACCTGGCAATATGGCAGCGAATGGCAGGTTCCGATGGCTGCTGCCAATGATTACTGGACAGAGAACAACAGAGGAGCCTGGTTGCCGGTGGCACGTTTCAACGGTAATACGGCCATCAATCAGGCACAGACCTTATATTTGCTGAACGCGGCTTACCTTCGCCTCAAATCTTTGTCCTTCGGATATACCCTTCCGGTCAAGCTGACGCAGAACTGGGGTATCCAGAAGTGCAGAATTTATTTCACGGGCGAAAATATCCTTACGCTTAAGCATACTCCGGAAGGATTTGATCCTGAGTTGAATAATCCTTACGATTATCCTCAGCAGAAATCATTCTCTGTAGGTATTAATGTTGTTTTTTAACTGTTTAAACTGATTACACATGAAACTTAAATATATTTTCTTTTTATCGGCTGCACTGTCATTGACAGGGTGCAATGATGGTTTTCTGGACAGAGGACCTCAAGATCTGAACGATAAGACTTTCTGGAATACTGTCAAGGACCTGGAAACGTATGCAAATGCTTTTTATGGCATATTGCCGGACGGGGTTACCAATCTGGGAGATGAGAACAGCGACAACCAGATTCCGTTCAAGCCCAACAGTTTTTTGTGGGGACAGTATACTGTTCCGGCTGAGGATGGAGAGTGGTCGAAGAATAATTGGAGAAACATACGCAACATCAATTATTTCATGACTCATTATCAGTCGGCTACGGGCAGTGAGAAGGAAATCAACCAATATGTGGCTGAGGTCAGGTTCTTCCGTGCACTGGAATATTTCAACAAGATAAAGACTTTCGGTGATGTGCCCTGGCTCGACAAGGATCTCGACGTAGACAGTGGAGAACTCTTCGGCAAAAAAATGCCCAGAAACCAGGTGGCGCAGAAAATCATAGAAGACTTGAAGTTTGCGATAGAGAATCTTCCGGAAAAGGGCAAGGAAGCTCCGAACCGGTTGAATGCCGACATTGCCAAGCATCTGTTGGGGCGAGTATGCCTCAACGAGGGAACGTATTACAAATATCATACGGAACTGGGATATGCGGGTGAGGCCGATGCATTGCTGAAAATGGCGGCGAGCATCACGGACGAACTGATCACCAAGGGTAATTACGAGATTTATTCTACCGGAAAGCCTGAGGAGGATTATTATAACCTCTTTATCATGGAAGACAAGAGCAAGCTCAAGGAGGCTGTCCTGTATATTGACTTTGAACCTAACCTGCGCTATCATAATGCCACCAGATGGCTCCGGAATGCGAAAAGCGGATGGTCCAAGGATTTTGCAGACTGTTTTCTTTACACGGATGGCAAACCGGCTTCGGCAACCAGCAAGGCGCACGAGCAGAATAAAAGCATGGCGGAAGAGGCCAAGGACCGTGACCCGCGCTTCAAGCAGCTGATCCTGACCGAAGCACATCCGTATACGGTGACTGCCGACGGGAAAAATACCTACCTGAATGAAAAGACTTATGTGAGCAAGGATTGTCCTACCGGATATTGGGTAAGAAAGTATTTTAATCCGGATCCTTCACAGGATATTGAATCGAAGAGTACGTTCGACGGCATCGCTTACCGTTATGCGGAGACCTTGCTGATCAATGCAGAGGCTAAGGCGGAACTGGGAACCATCAAGCAGGAGGACCTGAACAATACAGTGAATAAACTGAGAGACCGCGTAGGAATGCCTCATCTGACATTACAGGTGGGCTTCGAGGATGCCAAATGGCCACAATGGGGATATAACCTGTCTCCGCTGCTTCAGGAGATACGGCGCGAACGGCGCATTGAGCTTGCCGGTGAGGGATTCCGCTTTGATGACCTGAAGAGATGGAAGGCCGGAAAACTGGTCAATAATGTACAGACGTATATCGGTAAATACGTACAGGGTAGCGACGGCAGTTGGAAACCGACCATCGTGTATGGCAATTATACGAACGATGACCTGTCGTACCAGGAAGGAAAGAGCCGTACCTGGAACGATAAAATGTATCTGTATCCTATTCCTTCGGGAGAACTGCAGCGCAATCCGGGACTGCTTCCCCAGAATCCGGGATGGGAATAAAATGACGGAGATGAGCTTTCATCCGGCATAACTGTACCGGTCGGTATACCGGTTTCATCAGCCAACTGGCCGCTAAGGCCGGTTGGCTGATTTTATTTTCGCCAGATAGGCTTTGGGGGCACATCCTTTATATTTCTTGAAAGTCCGGATAAAATGCGGCACATCATTGAAGCCCACTTCAAAACAGACATCAGCCACCGACGACCGGCTTTCCAGCAATCGGGAGATGGCCATCTCAATCCGGTACTGGTTCAGGAAAGTAAAAAAGGTCTGGCGGAAGCACTGACGAAAATAGACACAAAAACGGGTCTTGCTCATGCAGGCCATGTCGGCCACTTCCTCCAGGGTAATTCTGTGCATGTAGTTCTCCGTGATGTATTTGATGACCTTGCGTATCCGGTCTTCCTCCTCTGTGGCATCTGCCGCAAGCTGCCTGACCGCCACATGGGCCTCATCCGTCTTAGAGACACAGGACTCAACAATTTTCGCGAATGAGAACAGCCGCTCAGCACCCTGCTGCCCGCTGACAGAGAGTATCTGTTCACCGATGTCTGCAGCAATGTCCCCGTTCCAGGTAATGGCTGCAGTCATATGACGCAGGGCATTACAGGCTCTTTCCAATTCCTTGAAACCGGCCAGTTTCTCCAGCAGTGAGTTTTCAAAATGAAGGGTAGTGTTCGCTGTCAGGTTGCTTCCGTCCTTGTTGACGGGTGCAAACACCCAGCAGTGCGGCACCATGGGAGGCACGATGGTCACCGTTCCCGGAGCGAAAGTATCCAAGGCATCTCCCGTGACCACCGTCCCGCTTCCTTCCTGTATCAGCGTAATCTCCCATTCCGGATGCTGGTGCAGCGGCATGACATCGGTTACCGGAACCTGATACGAAGCACACCGGAAGGAAGTCTGCTCCTGAAAACTTACATATTCATAGGCTACTTTTCTTTTCATAGTTTTTGAAGTGAATGGAAATATCCGACAATATTACGAGAATTACGGGCAATTTAATGCTCAATATATACGCTACTTTTGTACAAAAGTATAAAAATTATGACTATGAAAAAGAAAATCCATCTTTTACTGTGTATGTGGGGTCTGCTGGGTACGGTTTCGGGACAGAATGTCAAGTACGTAGACCCTTTTATCGGCACTCAGGGGACGGGGCATACCTTTCCGGGGCCTTCCCTGCCTTTTGGTATAGTGCAACCGGGACCCGACTGTAACAGCACCAGCTGGGATTATACCAGCGGGTATCAGTATGCCGACTCTACCCTGCTCAGATTCTCCCAGACACATTTGAGCGGTACCGGTATCGGGGAACTGGGGGATGTACTGCTGCTTCCCTTTGCCGACAATGAGAAGAAGGGCATCCTGAAGAAACATACGGAAAAGGCATCGGCCGGATATTACAGTGTGGAAAAGGCAGACGGAGTAAAGGCCGAACTGACCTGCACGCACCGGGTGGCCTTTCATCGGTACACTTTCCCGTCGGCCAATGCCAGTCTGCTGCTGGACTTCCAGCACGGTATCCGGTTTCTGACCGACAGCCTTGTCCTCCATTCCGATATTCAGATTAAAGACAAGCATACGATTACCGGCTATTGCCATACGAAAAACTGGGTGGAACGGAAGTATTTCTTTGTCATCAAATTTGATACTCCTTTCTCGAGCATGGAACAGTTGCCTTTGCAGGCCAAGGAAAATGCACCGAGGTACGTCGCACAGTTCAAACTGAAATCAAAGCATCCGCAGTTGAAGGTGAAAGTGGCTCTCTCGACCACCGGAATGAAAGGTGCGGAAAAGAACCTGCAGCAGGAACTTCCGCACTGGGACTTCGAGGCTGTCCGCAAGCAAGCATCGGACCAGTGGAGCCGTTACCTTGACAAGATACAGATTGAGACCGACGAACGACGCAAGAGAATATTCTACAACTGTATGTATCACCTGCTCCTGCAACCGTCCAACATCGCAGACGTAGACGGAAGGTACCGCGGAGTGGACGACCAGGTAAGTTGCGCGGAGCACAAGGCCTACTTCTCGACCCTCTCCAACTGGGATATCTACAGGGCTGCATTCCCTTTGTTGCAGTTCATCGCACCGGAGGTAATCGACCCCATTGTCCGCTCGATGATTGTCCATCATCAAAAGGCGGGCTTCCTGCCCATCTGGACGGCATGGGGAAAAGACAACTACTGCATGATCGGCAATCATGCGATTCCGATGATTGTATCGGCCTATCAGAATGGATTCAGCGGCTTTAATCCCGAAGAGGCCTTTGCGGCGATTCAGGAGACTTCGACTACCCCGCACATTCACTCCGACTGGGATACCTACCGGAAATACGGATATTATCCGTTCGACCTCGTAAAGGATGAGTCAGTTTCCAAGGCCTCGAAAACGGATACGACGACTGGTGCGTGGCCTTCATGGCTGAGAAACTCCAGAAGAAGGAGGTCAGCGAAGAATTCTATCAAAGAGCCCGTTTTTATGAAAATCTGTTCGACAGTGACTCCCAGCTCTTCAGGGGAAAGGATTCGAAAGGGAAATGGAGAACCGATTTCAATCCGTTCAAGGCCACGTCTCCGATGAACAATCCGGGAGATTATACAGAGGCCAATGCCTGGCAGTATTTCTGGACGCCGGCACAACAGGATGTAGAGGGAATCACGAAACTGATCGGAGGTAAAGCGCAGTTTACCAGACAGCTGGATTACTTTTTCGCTACGGAGACAGAGAACCCGGACAAGTACCTGGGACAGGAAGGGATGATCGGACTGTATGCGCACGGCAACGAGCCCTGTCATCATGTGGCTTACTTATACAAGTTTTCGGACAAGCCCTGGAAGACGGATTTCTATGTCAATCAGATTGTCAACCGCTTCTACGGAGACCGGCCGGATGGAATCATCGGCAATGACGACTGCGGGCAGATGTCGGCATGGTACATTTTCTCTACCCTGGGATTCTATCCCGTGAATCCGGCCAATGGGGTTTTCGTACTGGGAGCTCCGCAGGTGAAGCGTGCTTCCGTCAGCCTCGGTAACGGCCGTAAACTTATCATCGAGGCCGATGGGCTCACCGCATCGCACATTTATGCAGGAGAAATAACTTACAACGGTATCAGAAAAGACAACAGCATCAATTTCAAAGAACTTATGGAAGGCGGGACATTACAATATAAAATGGTAGAGAATCCGGTAGCGGTATGCTTCAAGCCGTTTCATTTCGGAAGCATCAAACCCCTCGGATGGCTTAAGGAACAAATGCAAATGGACATGAAGGGGGTACTGACTCACTTGCCGGAACTGATTCCGGAGTTGATCAATGACCCTATCTATGGCAGCGGAAGGCTTTCTGCCGGCAGCAAGGCGAAGGATTTGGGAAACCACAAGGAGGGAGATGCGGAAGGAGAAGAGCAATACAAATGGTGGAACTCGGAAACGCAGTCGAACTGGAGGGACGCGTACATCCGGAATGCCATCATGCTGAACGATGCGGAAGCGATGAAACGCGTAGACGAATATGTCAGGGAAATCCTCGCTACCCAGGATGAAGACGGCTACCTGGGGATTTATACCCCTTCTTTACGATATCGTTTCGACAAAGAAAACGGAGAACTGTGGTCGAAGACCACCTTGCTGAGGGGACTGCTGGCTTATTACGAGGCTACCGGCAAGCAGGAAGTATGGAAAGCGATTTGCCGGGCGGTAGACAATGTCATGGAAAAATGGCCGATCTACGGTTCTGCTCCGTTTGATGCCGGTACCGAATACAACGGAGGGGTGGCTCACGGACTGACGTTTACAGACGTGCTGGACCGTATGTATCAGCTTACGGGCGACCGGAAGTACCTGGATTATGCGCTTTTCCTCTACCTGGATTATTCCAGCCATTTTTCTTCCGAATCTGATGCCCAACTGGAAAACATTCTGGATAAGGAATACAAACTCAAGTGTCATGGAGTACATACGTATGAACACCTGCGTCCTCTTATCGTAGCGGCACAGACCACTACGGATGAAAAGGTCATCAATGCTCTGAATCTGTACCTGGAGAGGATAGCTGCTAGCACCACAGCCACGGGTGGGGCCATCGGCGATGAATGGATCGGGGAACGGTGTGCCCATCCCTACGATACTGGATATGAATTCTGCTCGCTCCACGAACTCCTCGACAGTTATTCGGTGCTGCTGCAAAAGAAGGGAGAGGTAGCTGCGGCTGAGCGCATGGAAACCATTTTCTACAATGCAGCCTTGGGAATGCGGTTAAAGGACGGAAGCGGCATCGCTTACCTGAAGACGGATAATTCGTATGAGATGAGAGGTACGCGAAACGGACATCCGGAAGCCGACAGAAAGCAGACAAGGTACAAGTACTCGCCTGTCCATCAGGATGTGGCTGTCTGCTGTGTACCTAATTCGCTGAGAATTACGCCTTACTTCATTCAGAAGGCATGGATGACAGACAGCGAGGGCCACCTGGTATGCAATCTGTTGTTGCCTTGTGCACTGGAAACGGAGCATCGGGGCGGTAAGGTAAAGATAGAAATGCAGACCGGCTACCCATTGTCCGACAGTATCCGCCTGTCAGTCTATTGTGAGACGGACCAGAGAATCAAATTGAGAAAACCGGTCTGGGCCAAGGAGATAAAGGCTTCCAAGGAATATGCGACTGAGGGTGATTACCTGGGGTTCTCCTGCAAAGGTGGTTGTACAGAGCAGATTGACCTGAAGCTGGTGACTGCCCCAAGAGTGATACAGGACCGGAACGGATTCCATTACTTTGCCTACGGAGCCGTTATCTATGCCTTGCACCATGAGGCTGCAGAAGAAAAAGGCAGAGTATACGCAGAGCACTTCCATGACCGGTATTTCTATCCTGAAAAGAAACTGAAGCAGTACAAGTATCTTCCCAACCAGCGTATTGAGATGATAGACGGTAAGCTGGTTACCCGACTGTTCAATACAGACACACAGACAACAGAAACCGTCGAACTGAAGCCGATGATGTATTCAGTGCTGAGACAGGTAGCTTTCTGACGGTTTCGGCTTTCCCATATTCTTTTTCACAAACTTCCGCTACGACAGCCAACCATCTGGCAGTCATGGCGGAAGCCATTTTTTCAATACTTAAGACAGCCTGCTCCGAGCACACACTACAGTCTATCCAGTTCCTTGAAATCCTGCTGATGTGACCGTTTTTTTTCTTTTCCAAAACGATAGGTTATATTTACCTTTATCTGTCTTGATTCTCCCTTTCCCCAATTCCACAGACGGAAACCTTCAAAAGCGGCATCGTTATCCCAGTTATTTGTCCAGAACAGATCGGTTAGAGATAGGTTTACAGACAAACGTTTTTTAAAGAATGATCTTCCGGCAGCCAAGTCAACATAACCGCTGGAGTGCATGATTTCGTTAGCTCCCCCCTGTCGTCTAGTCGCATATGAACCGTTCAGTTCCAGTTGTAAATTCCAAGGAAGACGGAAAGTGTTCATCAAAGTAAAAATACCGGCTACCGAACCTTTTCTGAAAGTACGGTATGTATCAAAAGCAATATCTTTATACGTATAATACCCGACCAGATTCAAGTTCATTTCCCACCAGGGGAAGGGAGTAAGGCTTTGGTTACATGCAAGTGACAACTGCTGTTCTGTACCAATATTTTGGGGAGTCATAATTACCTTATCACTCGACAAGGTATCGGTTATCTGCGCTTTATAATCCTTCATATAAGTATATGCAGCTGTGAGCGAAGTACTTTTATGACTGTATGTCACTGTCAAGCGATGCGTCTTCTGAGGCATCAGGAAAGGATTTCCTTTCCAGTACGACAGTTCATCCAGCAAATATTCAAAAGGATTCAGATCCTGATATGCAGGACGGTCAATGCGGCTGCCATAACCGATAGACAGCGATTGATCATCCTTTATCTGATAATTTAAACTAACAGAAGGAAAACAGTTAAAATAACTGTGACGATTGAATTTGCTGTCCAAACCATTTACCGCATACAACTGTCCTTCCGACCAGGTCTGCTCTCCCCGCAGTCCCAATTCCATACGAAAACGAGGACCTAGTGGACACTCATACAGTAAATAAGCAGCCAGAATTCGCTCTTTATACACGAAATCATTGGATTGGGTAGCATCCATCACTTCACCGTAATCCGTAATCTCGAAAAAGCGATAACCATTGTCTGCACTCACATCCGAATATTTTACTCCTGCTTTCAACTCTCCACTCCCCCATTTATGCTGCTGCTGATAAGCCAAGGCATAGATATGAATGTTTCTTCTATTTTGGGAACGATAAAGATAATCATTCAGAACCTTCCCCTCCGGTGTTACATAAGTATTGGGTTGTAAATTACCCGAACCACCGTCAAACCATGCATAATTGGCATCTATAGTATATTTTACTCCTTCTTTCGGAGTGGACACATAATAAAGACCGGCTCCATAACGATTCGCCCGTTGCTCATAATAGTCATTCCGGGCATAAAGAACTTGTTCCAGTTCATGATGTACGGCATCTCTGATTTCCGTAGTAGTCACAGTCTGCCCAGGACCAAAAAGCGTATTTACAGTCAACTGACCGCCAATTAGGTTCCGCTCATTGAATTTATATTCCACGTCCAAATTCCCGGAAAAAGTCTTTCTTTTATCCGTATCAGCCGTCGGGCTATAATATTCTTTTCCTGACTGAATCCGACGCATTCCATAATCCAGATCGTAATATCCCAATTGATGACGGTAATTTCCCATCAGACTGAAACGGTTCCGGTTATAACCAAATGCCATTTCGGTATTCTGACGGATATTGTTCCAGTAAGACAGTCCATTGTTCATGGAAAAAGAATACCCTTCGGTATGATATTTCTGAGTATGAATATTGATAATTCCGCCGGAACCTGCAGCATCGTATTGTGCAGAAGGATTATTGATAATCTCAACTGACTTTACCGAAGCGGATGACATGGACCGAAGCAAGGCAATCACCTCTTCCTGCTGCATATAGGTAGGCTTTCCATCAAGAATTATCAGAACCCCACTACGACCTCCAATACTGACTTTATCGTTTCCGTCAACAAGCACACCGGGGGTCTTCCTAAGAATATCCAAGGCTGTACCTCCAGCCAGTATTCCACTGTTTTTTGGGAAGAAGACAGTGTTGCCGTTTATCACACGCACGGAAGGATGCTGCTTTTCACCTATTATGAGGACGTTATCTAACAGAATATTGGCAGACTGAAGATGAATACGTACGGCAGTATCTTTTTCAAGGTTAAAGGGTTCGCTTAAATAAGGATTATACCCCAAGCAACTGACATACAACTGTACTTTTCCTGCAGCTTTAAGACTGAAGCGTCCTTGTGCCGAAGTAATGGTCTGACTCATAGGAAATCCATCTTCTTGCTTCAAGACACTGACGACTGCTGCTTCTACTGGCTGATATAAAGAATCCGTTACAATACCCGACAGACTACATTCCACTACTTTCGTTCCTTTTTTAGCCTCAGTTTTCCGAATCACGTACGTATTTTCACGTACCTTTCTATAAATCAAAGGTTTATCTAAAAGTAGAACTGCCATGGCCCGCTCAAATGAACAACTATCCAATTTACAGGTCACCTGATAGGATTCGATATCCCTATAGTCAAATAAAATATGAATTCCACTTTTAGCTTCGATACTTTTCAAAGCATCTGCCAAACCGGCCTGCTGTAATACCACACTCATGGTTTCTACCGTTTGCGCCAAAAGAATCTGTGTTCCACACAGAAAAAAACAGAGAACTTGTACCAATTTTGATTTCATAAGGTCATTTTTAATAAGTATTTATTATAAATACGAATGACACCCAAAACGGGTACTCTTTTTTACATTATTTTCCAACAATCACTGCATTATTTTCCAGTATAATCGGAGTTTTACTGATATAATTCAACAATTCAATAATTGAAGAAAGTGACTCGTTCCGCAGTGCCTTAAAATGCAAACGGCTGTTCATGCTATCCTTATTTCGGAAAATTATGTTTACATTATACCATCTCCCCAATTCACACAGCACTTCTACTAGCGGCTGATTGTCGAAATAAAAAACTCCCCCGGTCCAGACAACAAAATCACCGATATGTGAAGTTTTCTTCATACATAACTTATCCTTGCCGGTAAGTTGTATCTGCTCTCCTGGACTGATAAGCAGACTGTCTGTCTGATGCAAAGAAAAGACCTGCAGGGAGCCGGAAAGCAAGGTAATCTTCTCTGCTTCAGTAGTGTAGTTTCTCATATTGAATGTTGTGCCCAACACTCTGACATTCAATCGTTCGGAACGCACCGTAAATGGATGTACAGTATCTTTGGCCACATCAAACAGTCCTTCTCCTTTCAGTGTTACCATACGCTCACAACGGACAAACTGTGCACTGTCATATATAAGTTTACTATCTGCATTCAACGTAACTAACGTACCATCAGGGAGTTTAAACTGCTTCTGCATTCCCCTGGGAACATATATTGACGTAATCCCGTTTACCGTTTCTTGTCTGACGGTCTGTGAGGCTGTGACTGCTTCAAACACGGTTAACTCTTCATGCTGTATTCCAAAACTATTTATAATAAAAGCCAGCACTACACAAGCTACAGCAGTAAGACTGGCAACCAATGGAATTACCGATTTTTTTCTGTGACGATTTGCAAAAGCTTTCCACTCTTCATTCACATCGGGAGCCGGAACATGCCGCCGGGCCAAAGCTTCCCTGGCAGCCAATATAGCACGTGCGTTATTCAGACATTCTTCATCCGAAAACAGTTGTTTGAGTTCTTCCGAAGTAAAGGCAGAAGGATTCTCAAGTGCTTCCAACACATGGTCCAGTCTATTTTCTGAATCTATTTTCAACATACCAATCGATATTTAATGTGTTATGAACCTGACTCAGGACAAATCTTCCCGATTATTTTCAAACTCATTCCGAATCAGACGCAATACTCTCATTATATGCTTCTTTACCCCGCTGCTGCTGATTTGATATTCTTGAGCAACCTCCGTGTATTTCTTATGACCAAAATAACATTTCATGAAGATTCCTTTCGTCGGCTCCTTTAAATCATCAATGATTTTCTCTATACAGGACATCCGATATTCATACAGATTTAAATCATCCGGAGAATCCTCTGTTATCCAATCATAGATTTCAGCAAATTGCTGTTCTATTTTTCTATGGCGCATATAATCAATACATCTGTTTCGGATAAGAGTATAAAGATATGAAGACAGAGTATCAGCTTTAAGTTCATCACGCTGTAGCCAGACTTTCTCAAAGACATCGTTGACCAGGTCTTTTGAGACTTCTTCATCTGCAATAAACTGAAAGCAATAATAATATAAACGAGAGTAATAAGTCTTATACACCTCTTCAAACCTCTCTTTGGATAACTTCCTGTTTTTATTATGAAAGTGGAAAATTGCCATGAGACAAAAGTAATAAAAAAATAAAAACCTGGACAAATTTCAACTATTCTTCCGCCTGTGCTATTCATAAGTTTTCTTATCTTAAATAGCCGGCAACCTGCTCCTCAGAGAATACCCAGACTGGAAGGTAGAACAAATTCCGGCCCTGTTCCTGATTGATCCGGAAGGAATCATCATCAAGCAAAATCCAAGTATCGAATACCTGATGTCGCTGCCGGAACATCCTTGATTCCCATAAAAATCCCTCTCTGCCACAGCCCGGAACGGCAGGCAGAGAGGGATTTCATTTTTAACCCAGATTCCTTATTTCTTTACTACTGATACGTTGTCGATCAAAGCTTTTGAATCCTTGTTCTGCAACTGGATTACCAGGATCAGGTTCTTGTAAGTATCTTCAGTAGCAGCCGATTCAGTGATTTTTCCACCCTTTGCTTCTACTCCCTGTGCACTGGCAAACGCATCCACCACTCTTGCGAAGTCGAAGTTGGCAGTCACCTTATTCCACTTGTTGCCTTTCAGTTTGCGGCTATATGCAGCAGCCGACTGCTTCTTGGTAGCCTCGTTGCTCAGGTCGAACTTCTCACGCATGATGAAGACCTTGTTGCTCTTGGCATCACAGATGAAGAAACGCACTTCAGCGTCACCGCTCACTGCCTTTGCTTCGAAAGAAACCGCATAAACTCCTTTTTCCAGACCTTCCAGGCGCTGTCCCAGATAAGCCTTATACCAAGAGTTGTTGTTGGTATTCTCAATCTGAACCACATTGCCGTGAGCATCGTCGTCGGTAGCTGCTGTAATGACTGTACCACCGTTGGCTTTTTCAAGCACGAACCAGTCTGCTGAAGCAGGAACCGTCTTATTGATTTCCTCATTCAACGGAGTGTCGAAAGTTCCGTTCTTAACCACATTCTGTGCGAAACCACCCAATGCCAGGCAGGCAAAAGCGAGAGACAATACTTGTTTTTTCATGTTCTACGATTATTTAAAAGATTAATTAATTACAACATTAACAGTGCAAAAATAATTATGCTCCGCATAAAAACCGGCTATTTCCGTACATTAATCGTATAATAAAATACATTTCTGCCGGTTTTCAGCCAATTAAAAAGGCCGCACCGACGGTACGACCCTTTCAACCTATAAAAACAACAACTAGAGTTATAACTCTTCTTTTTCCTGTTCTTCAAATTCCTTCATCAGCTTGTTCTGTACATCTGTCGGAACCAGTTCATAGCTGGCGAACTTCATGATGAAGGAAGCACGTCCACCTGTCAGTGAGCTCAACGCCGTAGAGTAGTTGGACATTTCTTTCAAAGGTACCTTGGCAGCCAGTTTTTCATAACCCTTCTCACTGCTCATACCCATAATCATACCGCGGCGACCCTGCATGTCACTCATTACATCACCCAGTTTTTCACTCGGTACAAAGACTTCCACGTCATAAATCGGTTCCAGAATCTTCGGACCGGCATTCTTGAAGGCTTCACTGAAAGCGTTGCGGCCTGCCAGCATGAATGAGATTTCATTGGAGTCAACCGGGTGCATCTTTCCGTCGTATACAATCACACGTACGTCACGGGCATACGAACCGGTCAGCGGACCCTGTTCCATACGGCTCATGATACCCTTCAGGATAGCCGGCATGAAACGTGCGTCGATGGCACCACCTACCACACTGTTTACGAATACCAGTTTACCGCCCCATTCCAGGTCGATGACTTCCGTACCCTTCACGTTCATCTTGTATTCCTGACCATTGAACTTATATGTATCAGGAGCCGGCATGCCTTCGTAATACGGTTCTACAATCAGGTGTACTTCACCGAACTGTCCGGCACCACCCGACTGCTTCTTATGACGATAGTCGGCACGTGCAGCCTTGGTAATGGTTTCACGATACGGAATCTTCGGTTCATAGAACTGAATCTGCAGTTTTTCGTTGTTCTCGATACGCCATTTCAGAGTACGCAAGTGGAACTCACCCTGACCGTGAACCAGAATCTGCTTCAATTCCTTAGACTGTTCAATTACCCAGGTCGGATCTTCCTCACGCATACGGTTCAGGATAGCCATCATCTTTTCTGTATCGGCTTCATTTACCGGACGGATGGCACGGGTATATTTCGGATTCGGATATTTAATGAAGTTGAAACGGTTTTCACAGTCCTTGCCGTTCAGGGTATTGCCTGTCTTCACGTCTTTCAGTTTCACTGTACAACCGATATCACCGGCACGGAGTTCATCCACCTTTTCACGGTTGGCACCGGCACACACATAAAGCTGAGCCATACGTTCCTTCGAACCACGGTCGGCATTGTTCAGGTCGTCACCTTCGTGAACCACACCGCTCATTACCTTGAAGTACTGCACATCACCGATATGAGGCTCAACCGCAGTCTTGAAGAAATACAATGAAGTAGGCGCATCACACTTCGGTTCTACAGGTACCCCGCGTGTATTATGTACCACAGGCATTTCGTCTACAAACGGAACCACGTTGCCGAGGAATTCCATCAGACGGCGTACACCCATATCCTTACCTGCACATACGCAGAATACCGGGAACATACCGCGTGCGGCCAGTCCCTTGCGGATACCTTCACGCATTTCGTCTTCTGTCAGCGATTCCGATTCAAAGAATTTTTCCATCAGGGTCTCGTCGTGTTCGGCTGCAGCTTCCACCAGTGTCTTGTGCCATTCCTGTGCCTTTTCCATTTCTTCGGCCGGAATGTCTTCGATAGTAGGAGCACCGCCTTCCGGACCCCAAGTATATTTTTTCATCAAAAGTACATCGATCAACGAATTAAAGTCGGGTCCTGTAGCCAGCGGATACTGAACCGGAACAACTTTAGAACCGTAATTTTCTTTCAACTGTTCGAGAACGTGGTCGAAGTCACACTTCTCACTGTCAAGCTGGTTTACCAGGAAAATCACCGGTTTACCCAGTTTCTCCGTATAACGGAAATGATTCTGTGTACCCACTTCCGGACCGTACTGACCGTTCAGCAGCAAAATAGCCGTATCCGTTACATTCAGTGCTGTCATGGCCGCTCCCACAAAGTCATCACTACCCGGACAGTCGATAATATTCAGTTTCTTACCATTCCACTCCACATGAAATACGGTAGAGAATACAGAGTAACCATACTCCTGCTCTACCGGAAAATAATCGCTTACCGTATTCTTGGCAGTAATTCTGCCGCGACGTTTTATAATACCACTCTCATAGAGCAGCGCTTCTGTGAGGGTGGTCTTACCTGATCCATCATTGCCAAGAAGGGCAATATTCTTAATTTCGTTGGTCTGATATACTTTCATGGTATTTCAAGATTTAATTAGTAAACGAAAGGATATGCTTTTCATATCTCTTGATTTTTAAGTGTGCGCAAATTAGAAATTAATGTTCAGAAATGCAACACTTACATTCGTGTTACTAAACTATGTTTTTAGGCAGAAAGCGGCGACCGGAGGAGTTAATATACAGCCTGACAGCCGATAAATTCTGCGATTTTTCCTACCTTTGCAGGAAACAAAAACAGAATATCCGTTCCATGGCCGGCATTTACATTCATATTCCATTCTGCAAGCGCAGATGCATTTACTGTGATTTCTTTTCGACTACGCAAAGTGAGAAAAAAGAGGCGTATGTACGCGCCCTCTGCAAGGAACTGGAACTGCGCAGGGATTATCTTCCGCAGGAGGAAATCGCTACGGTATACCTGGGAGGCGGAACGCCTTCACAACTGGAAGAAAAGGATTTCGGCCAGATTTTCGACACGCTGTACCGCCTTTATCCGGTCAGCAAGGATGCTGAAATCACCCTGGAAGCCAACCCCGACGACCTGACGCCGGAGTATGTCAGCAGCCTGCGCTCGCTTCCGTTCAACCGTCTCAGCATGGGCATACAGACCTTTCAGGAAGAAACTCTCCGTCTGCTCTGCCGCCGGCATACGGCCCGTCAGGCCAAAGAGGCTTTCTACCGTTGCCGGGAAGCGGGTTTCCAGAACATCAGCATCGACCTGATGTACGGTTTGCCCGGAGAGACACTGGCAGCCTGGGAAAACGACCTGCAGGAGGCACTGGCCATGCGTCCCGAACACATTTCGGCCTATCACCTGATTTACGAAGAGGGTACCCGCCTGTGGCAACTGCGGGAAGAGCACCGGGTGGAAGAAGCCGACGAGGACCTGAGTGTCAGTTTCTTTACCCTGCTGATTGAGCGCCTGAAAGCAGCGGGATACGAACATTATGAGATTTCCAATTTCTGCCTGCCGGGAAAGCATTCGCGCCATAACTCCAGTTACTGGACAGGCATCCATTACCTGGGATGCGGACCTTCGGCACATTCCTACAACGGTCTGTCGCGGCAATGGAACGTAGCCTCACTGGAAAAGTACATGGAGGGAATTGAACGGGGAATTCCTGACACCGAAGGCGAAGAGCTCGACCTGTATACCCGTTACAACGATTTTGTCATTACTACCATCCGTACCTGCTGGGGAATGCCGCTCAGCCGGCTGGAAAAGGAATTCGGGCACGAACTGTATGCGTACTGCCTGCGCATGGCGGCACCTCATATCCGGCAGAAAATGCTTGAGATCAAGGATGGAGTCCTGAAGCTGACAGAGAAAGGAGTCTTTATCTCCGACGGAATCATGAGTGACATGCTGTGGGTGGAATAAAATAAAAACGAAATAATACAATAAGCCCGCCATTCATCGCAGGATAAATGGCGGGCTTCCAGTATCTGTAATCAGCTTACCTCAATCTTATTTAGCCAGGCTGTACACGATGTCCATGATCTGCTTACCCAGTTCGTCGGCAGCTTCCATGGTAGATGCTTCCGAGTATACACGGATAATCGGTTCGGTGTTGCTCTTGCGCAGGTGTACCCACTTGTCGGCAAAGTCAATCTTCACACCGTCGATGTCATTGATTTCCTCGTTCTTGTACAGTTCCTTCACTTTTGCCAGGATAGCATCCACATCCGTTTCCGGTGTCAGGTCGATACGGTTCTTGGCAATGCAGTATGCCGGATACGAAGCACGCAGCTCGCTTACCTTCTTGCCTTCATGAGCCAGGTGACTCAGGAACAAAGCGATACCTACCAGTGCGTCACGTCCGTAGTGAGATTCCGGATAGATGACTCCACCGTTTCCTTCTCCACCGATTACCGCATGAGTTTCCTTCATCTTGGTTACTACGTTGACTTCACCTACGGCTGAAGCATTGTATTCCATACCGTACTTACGGGTTACGTCGCGCAGTGCACGGGTAGAACTCAGGTTGGATACCGTATTTCCCGGAGTGTGCTTCAATACGTAGTCGGCTACAGTTACCAGCGTATATTCTTCTCCGTACATGGTACCGTCTTCACAAATCATGGCCAGACGGTCTACGTCAGGGTCAACTACGAAGGCTACATCTGCCTTGCCGCCCTTCATCAGGTTCATGATGTCTCCCAGGTTCTTTTCCAGCGGTTCCGGATTGTGCTGGAAGTCGCCAGTCGGCTCACAGTACAGTTTTTCCACATGCTGTACGCCCAGCTGCTCCAGCAACTGCGGCAGCACGATACCGCCCACCGAGTTCACACAGTCGATAGCCACACGGAAGTTGGCCTTGCGGATAGCTTCCACGTCAACCAGCTTCAATGCCAGTACACTGTCGATGTGCTTCTGGTTATAAGTATTGTCTTCTCTGTATTTTCCGATATGTTCGATGTCAGCGAACTCAAATTCCTCGGCAGCCGCAATGCGAAGTACTTCATTGCCTTCCTGCGCATTCAGGAACTCTCCGTGTTCGTTCAACAGTTTCAGTGCATTCCACTGTCTTGGGTTGTGACTTGCAGTAAGAATGATACCTCCGCATGCACCTTCCATGGTCACTGCCAGTTCGGTTGTCGGAGTAGAAGCCAGACCGATGTTTACCACATCGAATCCCATTCCCATCAAAGTACCGCATACCACATTCTTTACCATTTCACCCGAAATGCGGGCGTCACGTCCTACTACAATCTTGTTGGTCGTAACCGTGGTTGTACGACGAATCAGCGTTGCGTAAGCCGATGTGAATTTCACGATGTCCAGCGGATTCAAACCTTCCCCCGCCTTACCTCCGATAGTACCTCGGATTCCAGAAATAGATTTAATTAATGTCATATTTATTTACCTAAATTATAAGTGATTTCATAAAAACAGGGGTACACCCGCTGACTGGCAGTGCTGGTGCCTTGTCCGTGAGGAACAATCAGGCGCACGCGAGCCACCTTGGCCGAAGACTGTGTACGTCCGGGTTTGATGTACTTGAACGGAACCAGCCAGCCCGACGGAACCGACGTGGTTCCATATGTCTGTGACATACTGTTCGAATGGGCTTTTGTAAATGAGGCGGAATACGAAGTCCCGCTGATGGTCAGCTTATATTCTTCGGGAAACAGCTCGATGGTAGAAGAACCTGTCAGCTGCATGTTCAGCAACAGGGTATCACCCGCCAGGAAGCCCAGGTCGTCGCGCGACTGTACGGCCACTTCTACAAAACGTGACAAGATTTCATACGAACCGTCCTGAAGGATTTCGCCTTCCTCACCGTCCTCGCCTTCAGGTCCCTTGCACATGATGTTCATGTATACGCCGCTTTCCTCGAAAAGCACATATTCGTTCTCATGTGTGATGGTATCCTGAGCATAGAAATCCTTCTCACTGATTACCTTATAGTCGTGACTCAAAATCCAGGCATTGATTGCATCTGCCTCGTCTTCTTTCATTTCCGCATAGGTTTTGCCGTTGTTACAACTTTGCAAGACGCACGACAAAACTCCGATAACTACCACTAAAAATTTTATTTTTTTCATTCTTCACCTTATATTATAGCAACAAAAGTAATAAAACTTCCTTTATTAACACCAACGAAAAAGATAAATAAAAAAAACAGTATACAATTTTATATTAAAATTGCATGTACGGTGAAAAACCATACAAGACAACGGGAAACCGACAAGCAGACAATCGTTCACGCATCGTTATCCGCTGGAGAAAAGGCCGCGGCCTTTTTCCGGAAAGCTGGCGGCCTTTTTGAAAAAGATCGCCTGCTTTCTCCTCATGCATAACGGTCCGTGTAACCACACACCGAAGTGTGTCATGTCTTCCCTGCCCGCGTCAATCCGCCCGGTCTGTTTTTTCAGTTTTTCTGCAAAAGAGGCTCGTACTTCACCAACGCCTGCTTGAAGCGTTCGATGGCTTCTTCCATTGTTCCGTAAAACTCACCTCCCGAGGCATTCAGATGTCCTCCACCGTTGAAGAACTCCGAAGCAACCTGGTTGCAGGGGAATGCTCCTACCGAACGGAGGGAAACCTTGATCATGTTCTTTTCGGTATCCTCACGCAGGAAAACGGAGAAACAGATGCCTTTCATCTGCAACGGAATGTTGACAAAGCCTTCCGTATCTCCTTTCACGTACTGGAAGCGTCCCTGCTCTTCCTTTGTCAGCCAGATCAGTGCCGCACGGAACTGCGGGAAGACTTCCATCTTGTCGTACAGTACGTATCCCATCAGCCGGAGACGTCCTTCGGAGTACGTATTGAACACCTTGCGGTAGATTTCATCCTTATCAATGCCCTTCGAGAGCAGTTCACTGATGATGAAGTAGATTTCACGGCTGTTGGAATTATAGGTAAATCCTCCCGTATCGGTCATCATACCGGTATAAATACATTCGGCACCCTCGCGTGTGATGTCTTCGAAATATCCCATCCGGCAGATGAGACGGAAAACCAGTTCGGAAGTCGACGAAATTTCCGGATGAGAAATCGTTACCCGGCAGAAATCTTCCGGATGCAGGTGATGGTCGATAAGTACCCTGCGTCCCGGGGCCTCTCCCACCACGCGGGCCATGGCATCGATGCGCGACAAGGCATTAAAGTCCAGACAGCAGATCACATCGGCCTCACCGATGAGCTTGTCGGCAAATTCCGCATACTTGTCGTAACGGATGATGTCCTTGGCTCCCGGCATCCAGCGAAGGAAATCAGGAAATGCATTCGGTACAATGACGTTCACGGTCTTTTCCTGAGTTTCCAGGAAATGCATCAGTCCCAGCGAAGAGCCGAGTGCATCTCCGTCGGGAGAGACATGGGTCACAATCACAATTTTGTCCGCACGTTCGAAATATTTAGCGACTTTGTCAATATTGGCCTGAAGTATTACTTTTGATAGCATATATGTATATCTGATAGTGTTGATTAAGCGGCAAATGTACGAAATTTTAATTTTATATCATAACGGAATACCGTAATATCCTTTTTCGGATACATCAATATAGGTCAGCCCCCGTTCCTCACAGGCTTTCCGTATCCATGCTTTCTGTTTATGGCTCAACGATTTGTCGGCTACTACGGTATGAAACTGAAACACCCGCAGCCAGTGGTCCAGCCCTCCCTGGAAGCCCCGGCAGAGATACAGGCAGTCGACTTTCAGGGGCAAGGGCGACTGACGGCTTTTCCAGCGTCCGTCGGATACCCTCACGATGCACCTTTCCCCTACCCGGTAGATACCCGAAGGTGACGAAAGCAGGCGGGAGGTAAAAGGAGTCTGCAGGTAAACCTGGCTGCGGCTCATGCAGATTTCCCGGGGCGGAGGAGAAAAGGATTCATATACCACCGAAGCCAACAGACAGGTTGCGGTTCCGAGGGTCAGTATCAGACAACGGGCCGGCCGGCGGTAATACAGGTAAGCCGCAAAGCCGCAGACACACAGTGCAAGCAGCCAGGCCTGAACTTCAGAAAGATAACATGCTGCGGGGCGGTCACCCGAAAGACTCTGTATCACCTGCATTCCTCCGCTCATCCACCGGGTGACGGCAGAAAGGGCGGCTACACTCCAACTGCATAATACCGGCACGGGCAAAAGCAGCAGGGACAGCAATGCGAAACAGAGAATGGCGGCAGCCAGTGGCGTAACCATCAGGTTGCTTATAATAAAATAGGTAGGAAAAGTGCCAAAATAATGGGCTACCAAAGGCAGGGTACCGATTTGTGCCGAGACAGAAAGTGCCGTGACCTGCCAGGCCCAACGGACCATGCGATGACGAGGCTGCCACAGGTTGCGGAGCAGCGGATAAAAGAAGAGAATGGCAAATACGGCCGCAAACGACAACTGGAAGCCGACATCGAATAAATAAAACGGATGATATGCCAGCATCAGGAAAGCGGAAAGGCTCCAGGAGCAGGCGCCCGAATAGCGGCCGCCGGATACGGAGGTAAAAAGCACGTAAAGGGTATACATCGTCACGGCACGCACCACCGAAGCACTCAGTCCCGACAGGAAGGCAAAGCCCCACAGAAAGGCAACTACCGTAAACAGCAGCAGCTTCTTTCCTCCCGGCAGCCAGCGCAACGGATGGAGCAGGACCGACAGCAGCAGGACCAATACTCCGACGTGGAGACCGGACAAAGCCAGTACGTGACTGGCCCCTGCCACGCTGTAGGTGGTACGCAACTCACGGCTCAGCTCACTCTTGTCGCCCACGGTCAGCGCCGAGACTACGGCAAGCACATCCCCTTCCAGGTTCCACGAACGGTAGGTATCCACCACCTGTTCGCGCAACCGCAAGGCCCGCTGCCGCAAGGTAAGCCGCGGCTCTCCGGCCAGTTTCTTCCAGTTGCCCGAAAAAACAATGGCCGTTCCGCTCACCCCCTGCCGTTCCAGGTAACGGCCATAATCAAATCCCATCCGTGAGGAATCAGCCCCCGACGCCTCCACCACGGTACGGAACAGCATCCGGTCGCCACACCTCAGAGAAGGCTGAAGCGAATCACTCACCCAGGAAAGCAGGATCTTCCGGTCCACCGCTTTCCACTCTCCCGTCAGCGAGTCCCTCCCGGCTTCTACCCTGACCAGGGCCTGCCGGGTCTTCGACCGGATACGGGGTGCCTCATCCAACTGCCCGATATAGATTCTCTCCCCCGCATCCCAGTCGTACCGGATTTCTCCGCGGTGCAGGAGGACGGACACTCCCCCTGCCAGTCCCACCGCCAGGGTAACGAGCATGCCGAAAACCGCACGATAGCGGTACGAAGAGAAAAAATACACGACAAAGGCCGCCGCCAGCACACAAACAAAAAGCCCGGCAAGCATGCACAGGCATTCTTGCCGGACCATCAGTCTGTCCGTGACAACGATTCCCGCCGCCCCTGCTACGGTAAGACGGAAAACAGGATATGATGTCAGGCGGGAGAACATCCCACCGGTTATTTCAGATTCTTCATCTGACGGATCATGTCTACCATGTCAGGAGCCTTGAATACGGCATTTCCTGCCACCAGCACATCGGCACCGGTCTCAACCAGTTGCGCTCCGGTCTGCAGGTTGACACCTCCGTCGACTTCAATCAGGGCCTGTGAGCCGGTACGTGCAATCAGTTCACGCAACTCACGCACCTTGTTCAGGGTATGCGGAATAAACTTCTGTCCGCCGAAACCCGGATTGACACTCATGAGCAGTACCATGTCCACGTCGGAGATGATATCGGCAAGCAACGATACCGGAGTAGCCGGATTCAGGGTCACACCCGCCTGCATGCCCGCATCCTTGATCTGCTGCACCACCCGGTGCAAGTGCGGACAAGCCTCGTAATGCACGTTCATCATCATGCTGCCCAGGTCCTTTACCTCACGGATGAATTTCTCCGGCTGTACGATCATCAGGTGTACGTCCAGCGGTTTCTCACACAGTTCGGCCACGTATTTCAGTACCGGAAAACCGAAAGAGATATTGGGTACGAATACACCGTCCATGATGTCAATGTGCAGCCAGTCGGCCTCACTGCGGTTGATTTTTTCCAGGTCGGCTTTCAGGTTACCGAAATCGGCTGAAAGCAAAGAAGGGGATATTTTCAAATCTTTTGTCATATCAAAATATATATACTGTATGGATTTACTATGCAATAAACAAAGATACTATTTTATTCCAAATAAAACGGGCGGTTGGCAGCTTTTATTACTGCCGACCGTCCGTTTTTCCAAGAAACCGACCGATGGGTTTCCTTTTTATTTTCCAAATTCCAGGCGCAGTCCCACCTGCAGGTTGAAGTTGCACGGATGTTCCTTGCGGATGGTTTCCACTCCGCTCTTATCGTCAAAGTAGTAAGCCACTCCCGGTTCTGCATACAGTCCCAGATGACGCGTAATGTTCAGCTGTACACCTGCCGATGCCATCAGCGACCACTGCAACGGATCGACCTGCAGCGAATTGTGTTCAGGCTCTCCTTCGACCACTCCTCTCACAAAACGGATATCCTCGCTGCCGGAAACACATTTTTCCATCATACCGCCGGCCGATGCATACACAGACACCCAACGGCTGTTCCACAACATACGGTGAATCTTCAATGGAATACCCACATAATGCAGGTTCTGCTCCTTCTCCCAATACGAGTCCGCTCCCGAACGGAAGGTAGACGAAAGATAAGTATAGGTCAGTCCGGTCTCCACGGCCCAGTTCTTGCTGAAGCTCCATCGGAAAGAAGCCCCCACGGTTACCGGCATCTTATGGTTGGCCGTCGTTACCGCCTGTCCGTCACGGTTGTTGAACAACACCTGCTTGTACGCAGCATATTCATCGGAAGCCGGAATCAAGGTCGCTCCGTTGGCCGAAGAAAGGGTTCTTGCCGGAAGACCGCTGAACCCGCCGAACGAATTGGAAGCCGAATAAGGAGTGTTTCCCGCCATCAGTCCCACCGACCATCCTTTTTCCTTCTTATCCTTATGCTGTCTCTCCATTTCCATGCTTGCCCGATTCTGTGCCATCCGCCTGCGGTCCAGGTCGCGCTGCTGCACCTTCCGCTGCGTCGCTGCCTCTTCGCCCTCCGGCATATCGGCAGCAGCTACCCTTGTGGCAATGGCCTGCAGGGAATCAGGAAGCGATATTTCTTGCAGATTCCGGGACTGATCTTCCTCATTGGAAGATGCCGTGCTCCGGCCCTCAGTCCCCGATTTCTGCAATAGCAGCCCGGCCATACGGTCAGTTGGCCTCAGGGCACCCCTATCCCCTACAGGGTGAATCTGCTGAGCCAAAGCCGGATCTTCAGGCTGCGAACCATCCTCCAGACGACCTCCGTTTTCCGAGAGGTCATTCTGTATCTTTTCTATTGCATCTGCATAATTACTTTGCTGAAAATCTTCAGAAGTCATTTTTGTCAGCCAAATACTCAAGGAAGATACTGCCGCCACAAATACAGCTGCCGCAGCAATAAAACGAGGTGTTCTCCACATAGGGATGACACGGGAAGCCGACAATGCCTTTTCCAAATCCTCCCAGCCATGTTCCGGAAGCGGTTCGGAATAGTCCTCCATATGATTACGGAGCTCTTTTATCCATTTATCTTCTTCTTTCATTTTAATTCCTTCCTTTTATATTCGTTTATCTTTTTTGTCAACAGTGTCTTTGCCCGGTAAAACTGCGAAGAGGAGGTATGTTCGGTTATACCCAGCAAATTGGCGATTTCCTTGTGCGACTTGTCCTCGAAGACATACAGGTTGAATACGGTACGATACCCGTCGGGCAGTTCACTGATGAACTTCATCAGTACCTGCTGGGGAATCTCGCTGACTCCCACATCCTCGTCGTCGGGGCGGTCGGGAATCTCCTCCATCAGCACCTCCTGCTGAAGCTGGTTGCTCCGTTTCCTCAGGAAGCCCAGGGCCTCATTTACAATCACTCTTGAAAGCCAGGCTTTCAACGAGCCTTCCCCTTGATAGGTAAACTGGCCGATGGACTGGAATATCCGTATAAATCCGTCGTGCAGGATATCTTCTGCCGTCTCACGATCTCCCAGATAACGGAGACAAATAGCCATCAACGCACCTCCATACCGCTCATAAAGCAGCCGACGCGCCTGGTTATTTCCTTTCACACACTCTACTGACAACTCTTCTTCCGTCATGTCCTGGTTTCTCGTTTTATTGTTTAAATAATGGAGAAGCAAAAATACTGCATCACATAGAAATATTTTTTTATTAATTTGTTTTAACACAAAAAGAAGCAGTAAAGCCTTTTATCTTTTATTATTCAAGTGAATCGTAGAAAATAGAAAAAAGGAGAATCGTCATGAACATACACAAACACATCCATTATATCATCAGTTTTTCGGCCGGACTGCTCCTGATGTCTTGTCTGAACGAGAACGAACCGGAAAGCTTTTTCCCGACCCTGGCAACGGTAAACATGGAAGGAAACCAGGTGGAACTGGAATCGGACTCTTACGGCAGACTGGCCGTAGAGAATCCGGAGGTGCTGAAGGCCGGCGATGCGGATTCTACCGGACAACGGGTACTGGTAGGGGTGCAGTTTCTCGAAGAAAACCAGCCGTCTGAAAGCCAGGCATCTGAAGAGTCTCCTACCCCGGTGAAAATCATTGAGTTTCTATCGAAGGTACTGACCAAACGGGCAGACGACCTGAGGGTAGGCGGCACATCGGACATCTACGGAGACGCTCCGATTCAGATTACCGCTGCTTCCATCAGCGAACATCATCTGAACATCCAATACGAAATCGGAAATGCGACACCGTATGGCAGACACCGCATCAGTCTGGTGCTCACTCCGGATACGGAGATTGACGCTAAAGGCCTGATACAGGTGGAATTCCGGCACAATGCCGAAGGCGACTGGGGCAACGAACGACTTTGGGGAATTGCCGCATATACGCTTGAAAGTATTCCCGAATACGACATGGAGGGAGTAAAAGGATTCAAGATCCTCTATAACAGCGGCGCCAACCGGATGGCAGAATGGACGGTGCAGAAGACAGAGGTCACTCCTTATATCTACAAGCGGGCACATGCTTCGACCCTGGATTTCCAATAATCTGCATGAAAAAGACGGTAGGGACACACCTTGAGGAGTGGGGACATCATCCGTCGCAGTGCCCCTTCGTCCATATCGGGAAACAGACAAACGGATAAAAAGCTACTTCATTATATATTATGTAAGCATATAAGAAAGTACGAAGTATCAAAACCAGAAAAAAGCAGCGAAAAACCGATGTAATTCCATCACAACCGGTTTTCCGCTGCTTTTCTATTTATCAGACGATATTGCAATTATCAGACAATACCCCGGATTTCCTGCAACTTCATGTATTTACAGCGCAGGCAAAGTCACCGGGAAGAGTGCATTTTCACGATGCTCACGCAAAATGATGTCTACCAGTTCCTTTACGATTTCCGGATGACTGCCCGCCACGTCGGTATCCTCATGAATATCTGTAGACAAGTCGTACAAATGAGGGAGGGTACTGAAAAAGTAATCACTATTCAGAGTTCTCTGAGGATTATATGAAAAA